>OGTL01001960.1_pt1 | contig 16754 bp, 10 predicted proteins | sample 1553601 | NCBI WGS metagenome assembly OGTL01 (sample SAMEA2580112, study PRJEB22360) | human gut metagenome | biome: human gut; feature: human-associated habitat; material: faeces | place: Denmark | collected 2008/2010 | reverse complement strand
CACGAAGAACATTGCTGGGGCTGATCGTCAGCCAATCGGCTGCCTATAGGTCTCATTGATACATTCGGTCATCCGATTAGTGCATTTGCGCGGACAATTAGTGCATTCGATCATCGGATTAGTACATCAGTGTGCAATTATTAGTACAATTAGCCGCCTAATTAGTACATTAGGACATAAAACAATGTCCTAATGTACTAATTAGATGCTAAAATACGATAAGTGCCATGTCCTAATGTATGAATTATCGCTATGAAGGGCGGAATGCGATGACGCAGGATGAACTTATGCAAGTGCTGCAGGCCGGTGAATCATCTATGGTCGAGTTCAAGCGCTGCAGCGAATTGCCTCATACGGATACTTTTGAGACTGTATGCTCATTCGCCAATCGTTCTGGTGGCAGCATTTATCTTGGCGTTGACGATGACGGTCAAGTGCTCGGCGTCGATTCTAAGCGCGTTAGTGAGATAGAGCGCAACGTTGTCAACGTAGTGTCTAATCGTAAGATGTTCGAACCGGCTCCAATGGTGGAAACGGAACATATCGAGTACGACGAACGGATTATTGTTCGTATTTGGGTAGCTCCGAGTTCTTCGGTTGTGCGGTTCAAGGGCGCAGTGTTTGATCGCATTGCTGATGTGGATACACACATCGAAAGCGATATCCAGATTAGTCAAATGTATATTCGCAAGCAGAACTACTATTCCGAACGGCGAATTTTCCGTTACGTGACTCCGTTTGATTTGCGTCCTGAGCTGATTGCGCGAATGCGGCAGCTGGCGGTCGCTCAGCGAGCTGGGCACCCTTGGGGAACTATGTCTGACGAAGAACTGTTCCGCAGCGCCAAGCTATACGATCGTGATTACACGACCGGCGAAGAGGGCTTTAATCTTGCTGCAGTGCTGCTCTTGGGCAAGGATGAAGTCATTTCCTCGGTTTGCCCAGCGTATATTACTGATGCCGTGGTTCGGCGAGACAATATTGACCGATACGATGACCGACTTATGGTGCGGACCAACTTGTTCGATTCGTACGAGCAACTCCGTGAATTTACTGAGCGGAATCTGCCTGACCGCTTTGTGTTAAAGGGCGATAAGCGAGTGAGCCCGCGTACGATGATCGCCCGTGAATTGGTGGCAAACAGCCTCATGCATCGGGAGTATTCCAGTCCGGTGGTGGCGCGTGTCACCATTGATAATGAATCCATCCGGACGGTTAATGCTTCGCGCTCATTCTTTGAAGGTCGAATGAAGCTGGGCGAGTTCACGCCAATGCCAAAGAATCCGATTATCGCTAATGTGTTTGTGCAGACCGGCATAGCCGAGCAGCTGGGTAGCGGACTGCGGAATCTGATAAGAGCGTCCCGGCAATATACTGAGCGAGAGCCTGAGTTCCGCGATGGTGACATATTCGAGGCGACGATTCCTATTGTTCCTGCGCTGAAGACCGTGGATGGTTCTGGTTTTGCTAGCGTGAGATCTGTAGTTGAGAAAGATGCCGAAGAGGGTGCGAGGCTCATTGGCGGGGAACGTGTGGATGGTAAGAAAGCAGATGCAACCGCATCGGGTGAAATTGATTCGCGGGCAGCGATGCTGTCGGCGATGAATCGACGCTTGACAGAGGTTGACTATGTGACTGTACCTGAACTCGCCAAGATAACAGAGCTCGATAACAGAACAGTCCGCAAATTCCTAAACGGTTTAGTTGCGCAAGGAAAGCTGATTGCTGAAGGCAACACGCGTGGTCGGCGTTATCGGAAGGGATAGCGGGCGCGATATCTCGATGCAGTGGGATTCACTTAAGGGCTACGGCAAATATGATTCGTAGCGATTGGGCCAGCGCAATTCGAATGGCTCATGACTTTGTGCGTCGTTTGTGGTCTCTGAAGTTGTTTGCTGGGTGACGGTTTTGTGATAAAATCGCTCATATCAAAATGTTTGCGTAAACATTTTGGCTGCGCCGAAAGAAGGAGTCGACGTAGGTCATGTATCAGGCAAAGAGGCTGGCTCAGTGAAGCAAAGGCCGATTTTTCCGGTATAAGGCGGACAGCAGGAACACTAAGGAGACCAATGAAGGTACTGAGCAAATCGCTTGCTGCAATGGTTGCGGCGGCAACACTAGTGGGAGGAGGGGCGTTTGCGGTTGCCGGCACTGCGTATGCGGCTGATAACGATGCCATTACCGTGACCCCGAACCCATGGTATGCCAACAGTTTCGATGGCTGGGGCACCTCGCTGGCTTGGTTCGCCAACGCCACCGGCAGCCTCGGCGAGGAATCGGCCATCACCACCAATCTCGGCGATGACGCTTCCAAGGCTAAGGCTGTGGAATACGGCAAACAGCTGCGCGAACAGTTCTACCAGTCCATCTTCGGTGATGAAGGACTGGACCTGAACATGGCCCGCTACAACGTGGGCGGCGGCAATGCCTCCGATGTTGCCTACGGCTACCCATTCATGCGCCAAGGCGCTGCCGTGCCTGGCACGTGGAAAGATGACGCCACCGGCTCCGGCACGTATGGCAATGGCGTAACCACCAAGCAGGCCGACAAAGACAAGCTGGCTGCGGCATTCGACCCGACTGACGACAACCAGTATGACTTCTCCAAGTCCGCCGCCCAAGACTGGTGGATTGAGCGCGGTGCCACCGGCGATAACCCCGACATCACCGATGTAGAGGCCTTCGCCAACTCCGCTCCGTGGTTCCTGACCAACAGCGGTTACGCCACTGGTGGATACAACTCCGGTAGCAATAATCTTGCAAACCCTGAGAAATTCGCTCAGTACATGACCAAGAACGTCGAGCACCTCGAAAGCCTTGGCGCAAACGTTGACACGGTCGAGCCGTTCAACGAGTCCGAGACCAGTTACTGGGGCACTCCGGGCGACATGGCTTCGAAGTACACCGATGAGAGCGATGACAACACCAAGCTCATTAACAACTACTGGGATAAGTACTACTCCGACAAAGATAAGTCCGTCACCCCATACTCCAACGCGCTGAAGAAGCCGCAGGAGGGTATGCATGTCAATAACGCCCAGCAGCAGCAGACGATTACCGCACTCGCTGAGGCGCTCAAGGACAATGATGACACCATCATCGCAGCCACTGATGCTACAAACTCCGCTGACTTTGTCAAGTCGTACAACCAGTACCCGCAGGCGATCAAGGACCTTATCGATCAGTACAATGTTCACGCCTACTCCGACGGCAGCCAGATGCAATCGCGCGATATCGCTCAGGCAGACGGCAAGAAGCTGTCGATGAGCGAGGTGGACGGCTCCTGGCAGTCCGGCTCCTACAACCCGTACGGTTTCGACAACGCGCTGGGCATGATGAGCAAGATCAGCTCCAACGTCACCCGCCTGCAGTCCAAGGACTTCACCTTCTGGCAGGTGGTCGAGGACCTCTACAACATGCAGATGGGCTCGAACGTGAACCCGGCCGGTGAAAACACCAACTGGGGCACCGTGCTGATTGACTTCGACTGCACCGTGGCCGGTAAGGACGGCAAGCTCTACTCCGAGCGTCGCGTGAACAACAACGGCGGTACCGCCGATGGACTTGAACCGTGCACGGTTATTGCAAACGCCAAGTACAACGGCGTCAAGGCCATCACCCACTTCATCCACGCGGGCGACAAGGTCATCGCCAACAACGATGAGGACAACAACATGACTGCCACCTCCGACGATGGCAAGACGCAGACCGTCATCCACCGCAACTCCGGCACCTCTGACCAGACCTTCGTCATCGACCTGTCGAAGTACGGCGAGATTGCCGACAACGCTTACGGTGAGCTCTACCTGACCACCGAAACCTCTGCCGAAGACAAGAACGTGGGTGTCGATTCCGCCACTCCGGAAGTCTTCGCCAAGACCAGCAACGTCAAGCAAGCTGAAGGCTCTGTGATGATTGACAAGGCTGCCAAGACCGCTACGGTCACTGTGCCCGCCCGTTCTATCGCCTCCATCCAGCTCACTGGCGTGACCGGCTACGCTAAGGATGCTGCCGTCGAGACCGGCGATACTTACCAGCTCGTTGGTAAGCAGTCCGGCAAGGCCGTGGCTGATACCACTTCTGGTGATTCCGCGCTGTCCCTGGCCAACGTCGCTTCCGATGCCGAGAACGCCAAGAAGCAGACTTGGACCTTTACCCAGATCGAGCAGCCCGCCGACTCCGAGCGCCCTGATCTCAAGGCTTATGTGATTACTAACGCCGAAGGCAAGGTGCTGGTGTCCAAGGATGGCACGAACGCGCTTTCCAACGAAACGGTTGAGGCCGCTAAGTCCGACCCGGCTGCCAAGTGGATTCTCAACACTTCCGATGGTTCGACCTACCAGCTGCTCAATGCCGCGACTAAGACGAACCTCGATGTGGATAACTCTGGTACCACAGTCGGCACGAAGGTTGGCTTGTGGCAGTCACCGAGCGGCACTTCGCCGTCCGCCAACCAGACATGGACTCTACGCAATGTAACGCCGACCAGCCAGAAGACCGTGAACGTGCAGACCGCCGTTAACGAGAAGGCCGCGCTGCCGACCGAAGTCACGCTCTACTACACCTGGGGCGAAGGCAAGGCCACGGTTGCCAACTGGGATACTTCCAAGGTCGATGTGGCCAAGGAAGGCACCTACGAAGCCACCGCTACCGCCACCGATGTGTACGGCAACGAGTTCAATGTCGCCGCTACGGTCTACGTTGGCGCGCTCACCGTTTCCGATCCGGTATCGGCTACAGTGCTGGCCGGCACCAGTGCGAGCGAGGCGAAGGCCGCGCTTGAGGCTGCGCCGGTGTATCTGCACGTCAAGGCATCGCCTGCATTCGAGGGCGATGCGGCTAAGGTTACGTGGAACTTCGATGGGCTTGATACCAAGCTCGCCGATGCCAAGGCTGGCGACAACATTGCCGTGACCGGTACGTACCAGCTGGACGACGCGACCACGATTGCGCTGAAGGGCGCGATCTATGTCACCGCCGCCACGCCTGAGAATGTGGCCGACACTGCTTCCAGCCTGACCGTGACCAACCAGCAGACGGAATACAGCAAGGGCGATCAGTGGAAGAAGCTCACCGATGGTGACACGTCAGCTGAAGCCTGGGTGACGTGGAACTCTGCTGGTGACTATTCCGCCAGCCCGACCGCCACGATTGACTTCGGCTCTGAGTGTGAGCTTAGCAGCGTGACCATTACGTATGGTGACAAGGCTCCGGCTTCCGCCAAGGCCGAGTACACCACTGATGGCGAGACGTGGATGCAATTCGGTAGCGATGTTAAGCCTGCCGCAGGCCAGACGGTGACGTTCAAGGCCGATAAGGGCACAGTGAATGCCACGAAGGTGCGCATTGTGAACACCGTGAACAACGACTACATGAACGCCACCGAAATTCAGGCATTCGTGACGCCGGTTCAGGGTGCTGCGAAGAACATCGCCGCGGCCTCTGGCACGAACTTCTCGGTGAACTTCCAGGAGGGTGCCTCCGCTTCCAAGGCCATCGATGGTGACACTACGTCAAAGGGTTGGTCCACTTGGGCTTCCACCGCCTCGACGGTGGACCCGGTCGCCACGTTCACCTTCGACGAAGCTCAGACCATCACCGAAGTGAAGACCTTCTTCTACTACGATGGTCGTGCGTCTTGGCCGAAGAGCCAGACGCTGGAATACCAGGATGAGGCTGGCGAATGGCATGGAGTCGGTACCAAGGATGGCTGGAAGATACAGGCCGGCGATGCCGGCTCTGGCTCCGACGGCATCACCGCCGCCGACACCCCGACCGTTGACTTCGTGCTCGGCACCCCGGTAAAGGCCAAGGCCATCCGCCTGACTAACACATTGCAGGACACCAAGGTGTACATCAACGTGGCTGAGATCCAGGTGTTCGCACAAGACAGCACGGTACTCACCCCGCAGCCAGCATCCGATGCCACGCTGGGCGACCTGCGTCTTGACGGCGAAACCGTTGAAGGCTTCGACCCGGCCAAGACCGACTACACGGTTGATCTGCCGGTCGACGCCGAGGCAAACCCGGTGCTGCAGGCCTTCGCCACCGACAATGCCGCCGCCGTCAAGGTGACTGGCGACGCGGTTGAGAACGGCAAGCTTGGCGGCAAGGCCACCATTACGGTGACCTCAGCCGACGAGTCTGAGACGAAGACCTACACGGTGACCTTCAACGCCTTCACTTTGGCTTCGCTCAAGGTGATCGGACCCACGAAGACCGAGTACGCCATCGGCGACAAGCTCGATACCGCCGGTCTGAAGGTGACTGCCGTCTACCAGAGTGGCGACAAGACCAAGGAAGTGCCGGTCGCTCTTGACGACCCGCAGCTTGCGATTGGCTCGTTCGACTCCACCACCGCAGGCAAGAAGGCGATTACCGTCTCCTACCGTGGTGTGACCGCGACCTTCAACGTCACGGTCAAGGCCAACGCAGTCGCCCCTGGCCCTGAAGAACAGAAGCCCGGCAACACCAACAAGCCCGGTGCCACCGGCAACGGCAACAAGAACACGGTGGCCAACACCGGTTCCAGTGTTGCCGCCATCGCTGGCGCTGTCGCTCTGCTGGCCGCTGCCGCGGGTGCACTGTTCATGCTGCGCAAGCGTGCATAGCACCCTCGCGCAGTAATGGGTGAAGGAACAAGCCGGCAATATTGACTATTGCCGGCCGGTTCCTCCGCTCTTTGACCATAATTGGTCCGACAAGTTGAATACTGAGTTTTCAGTATCGGTATATTGATTTGTCGAACCTTTTCTGGCTTCGCGGATAGCGACATAACTGTTTGTTCAAAAAACCGTTATCATCAATCAAGGAACCAAATCAATGAAGATAAACGATAAGGGCAAGGGCGCTCTTATCGCGGCAATTACCGCCGCGGCAACGCTATTGTCATGCGGGCTGGCCGCTGCAAGTGCCAGTGCGGCAGGTGTGGATTACCTGCCTACCATCGGCCAAGTGCCGACATACACCAAGTTCCAGCCCACAGCCGATCCGGGCAAGAACGCTAGCGATTACTTCCAGCCATATTGGTATGCCAAGAACGCCAATGATAATGGCGGCACACACATCCAAGCGCACGGTGGCCAAGTGGTCAAGGTCGGCGACGCCTACTACTGGTATGGCGAAGACCGTTCTAACGGTTACGACAACAGCCCCGGTGTCCATGCTTATATGTCGACAGATCTATACAACTGGACCGATCTTGGTGTGGCGCTGCGTGCGGTGACCAGCAAATCTCAGTTGACGGATAAGAGCAATGCCGATTACGCCTACTTCGACAAGGCCTACAACCTGACCAAGTCCGACGGCAGTGTGGACGCTGCCAAGGCCGACGCAATCTTCCCGTACCTCAACACCAACCCCGATCAGGATGGTGATGGCGCGGTTGATTCCGTACAGGGCATTTTCGAGCGTCCGAAGATCATCTACAACAAGAAGAACAAGCAATACGTGCTGTGGTGGCATTCCGATGGAAGCACCACGCCGGGCGGTTCCAACTATGCACGTGCACTTGCGGGCGTGGCTGTTTCCGACAATCCGGCGGGCCCGTTCACTATGGTGGGTGCCTATCGTTTGCCTAACCAGAACAATTGGAAAGAAGCCGCAGGTAACCCCAGCTGGGGTGAGAACGGTGACAGCCGCGATATGACTGTGTTCGTGGACCCGAAGGACGACAGTGCCTATGTACTGTATTCTTCCGAAGCCAATGCCACGCTGTACATCGCCAAGCTCAACGATGATTACACCAATGTAGTCAAGACCACGAATGTGGACCAGTCCGAGGGACAAAAGCAGTACTCTGCTGACGGGCAGTACCCATACATTCTTGCAGACGCTACTACGGATGCCCCGGTGCGTGGCGAAGATTTCCAAATCGTCAAACAAAATGGTTCGCTGGAAGCTCCTGCCGTATTCCAATATGACGGGCGTTACAACATCATCGCATCTGGTGCAACCGGCTGGGCCCCGAACAAGCAGACCTACTACACCGCCGACTCCATGCTGGGAAGCTGGACCCGTGGCGTGGAAAAGGACGATGCCAACGAGAACACGTGGTACAACAACATGCCGGAAGGCGCGGATGGTCTGTTGTCTGTGGGCGATACCCGCGGCACCACATTCGGTTCGCAGTCGGCTAGTGTGCTCGCAGTAGACCAGGAGAAAGGTCACTTCATCTACCTTGGTGACCGTTGGGATTCCGGTAAAGCCGATTCCACCTATGTTTGGCTGCCGCTGACCATTGGTGAGAACGGCACCATCGAAATGCATAATCCTGCTCAAGAAGGCGAGCCCGACGGCTGGGATCTGAACTATTGGGACAACCATGGTAGCGCCAAGGGCAAGCTGGTCAACTGGACTGTGGAAACCGGCGATGATCTCCCGAAGACCGTGAACACGGGCGGAACCGTTACTCTGCCGGACACCGTCAACGTCAAGGAAGGCGACGATACCATTGCTACCAAGGTGACATGGAATGTGGAAGGCGGTACGGCAGTCAGCAAGTCGACCAAGGCTGCTGGTAACACCTACGCATTCAATGTGCCGGGAACCTACACCATTACGGGCACTCTTGCCGAGAGCAGTAACTTCAATCCGGGCCGTACATTCCGTAGAACCATCGATGTTTCCTGCTCCAACCCGATTTCCGGAAGTTGGAAGGAAGCTCATTGGAAGGGCGGCAGCGCGTGCCAGGTTTCTGCGTCCGGCGGTGCTTATGACTTCACGATTACGGACAACGCCAATCGTGGCGTCTGGACGGATCGCAACGAGGGCAGTGCGGTGTACCAGCCTGATGCTCTGGACGTGAACGAAACGCTGGAAACCACGGTCAAGCCGCTCGACTTGGGCGGTAATGGCGATCCGCGCGCCGGTCTGGTGGTCCGTAACGGTCTTACTGGCGCTAACGGCGGCAAGGGATATGCCACGTTACTTGCCAGCCCAAGCGGCGTTTACATGCAGTACGATTCCAATGCCGATGGCTACATCGATAAGGAAACATCGCATGTTGGTACCGGCTTCGGCGACCAAGTGCAGCTCAAGCTGGAGCGCACCTCAACCGATACTCTGAAAGGCTACTGGCGTGCTTCCGCGAACGATGAATGGCAGGATGTCGCTACGGTAACGCTGACCGGTGCGGACGTAACCGGGCTCGATGCCGGTGCTTTCGCCACGTCGAACAGCAATGCCGGCGCATTCACCGTGGCCTTCAACGGCACTGCGTTCGGTTCGCAGACTGCTGCTGTGGAGTCCATCGCGGCTAAGGACCCTGAAGCCACTATCGCCAAGGGGCAGATGCTCGCGCTTCGGGACGTGACGGTTACCGCCACGCTCACCAATGGCAAAACGCGTGTGCTGGAGCCAAGCGAATACACGCTGGAAGGCTTCGACACCACCAAATTGGGCGAGCAAACCGTGACGGTGCGTCTTGTCGCTGATTCTTCAGTAACCGCCACGTTCACCGTGACTGTGGAAAGCAACCTTGCCCGGTTGTTCTGCTCGTCCGCTGCGGCCTCGAAGTATGAGCCGGCCAGTAGCTGGGCCTCCGCTTCTACGGCCGACCTGACTTGCGACAACAACCTGAGCACCAACTGGTCGAACTGGGGCACCGGCGACACCTCGCCGTGGCTCAGCTACACCTTCGATAAGGCATATCAGCTGGGCAAGCTCAGCGTTGCGGTGGATAAGGCCAAGGGCGAGGCCGCTCCGAAGAGCTTCACTGTATCGTACCTAGCTGAAGACAGCGCCACGTGGACTGATGCCACGCTGCCGGCAGTCACTGTGAATGGTGCTGCTGGAGCCGTGACGGAAGCCGATGTGAGCGCTCTGCCCGCCACCAAGGGCATTCGCCTCAACTTCACCTACGCCGATGGCAATGACTATGCCAAGATCGCTGAAGTGCGCATCGCCGAAGGTGAAGCGACACCAGAGCCGCAGCCGTCTAGTAACGCCAATCTTGCTGATCTGACTGTGGATGGCAAGACGGTTGACGGATTCTCCGCGGATACCACTAAATATGCCGGTGCGCTGGCTGGAGATGCTGCTTCCTACCCGACGGTGGAGGCGACTGCTGCTGACGCAAAGGCTACGGTGCAGGTGGAGCAGGCTTCGGCCGAGAACAACGGCGTGGCCACGGTGACTGTAACTGCTGAGGATGGCACGGCGAAAACCTACACAGTGACATTCGGCGAACTGCCTCAGTTGGCTGAGCTTGCTGTGGAAGTGACCAAGGATTCCTATCAGGTAGGCGATAAGTTCAACGCTGCCGATGTGAAGGTATCCGCCATTTACAAAGTCGGCGATACTGAAACGCTGCGCAAGCTGATTGATCCAACTGATGGTGATCTGAAGTTCACTGGCTTTGATTCTGCCACCGCAGGCACGAGGACCATCACCGTCTCTTATCGTGGCGTGAACGCGACGTTCGAAGTCACGGTCACGGCCACGGAGGTCACTCCCGGCCCTGGAGAGCAGAAGCCCGGCGATACCAACAATCCTGGCAACACTGCTAAGCCCGGTAGCACTGCCACGAATAAGCCGGCTGCTAATGGCGCTGCGCCCCTTTCGAATACGGGTGCTGCCGTGGCTGCCATTGCGGTCGTGGTTGTGGTGCTGGCAGCTGCGGCTGGTGCCTTGCTCGTCATCCGCAAACGCCGCGCATAACCATGGCAACTGCTGAGTAGCGTGGATTGCGTTGCTATTGAGCAATCTGCGATTCACGCCACTCAGCGAGTGCACCCGAGTGCGCCCGAGCTTGCGCAATGCAGGCGCAATACAGTGCAAACAGTACAAAGCAACAATAATGGCCGGGGTGAGGCAGCCCCCCCCAGCCCGGGCGCTATGCAGCAGCTGCTCCATGCGAGGGCAGTTGGCTCAGACCGGCCATTGTGTCTGCAAGTACATGCAATTAGAGCATGAACATGTGGAAGCCGTTGAGCGTTACTGGTTGTTTTGCTTTGTTGTTGCGCTCAGCAGTGCGACGGACGTCCGCCCGCAGTGTAGTGCAGCGCTCCGTGAACCAGTGCCGATGTGAAATGCATGTTGCACATGCCCGCTTCTTCTGCTTCGTGCGTGCAGCCGGCGATGCTGCATAGGTTCATACCCCGAATCATGGTCATACCCCCTCTTTGGGATGGCATCCGTGCCGCCATCTGCCTTCAGAGCATAGCGGACAATTGTTGCATTGCCTAGGCGGTACAACGCTTTCTGTGGCCTGTATCACATCCTTGCCGGCGTTCTGCGGCGTGGTTGGGCGTGTACATGTGCACTTGTGCGGTTTTGTTGTGTGTGATTTGGGTATACGGATAGAGTTTCTTCTCTGCAGTGGCAAGGGCCTCTCGGCCGGCGAGCCGGCTGATTTCTCCCATGCGTTGCTCAATGATTTCCGTTTTGCGAGTCTGAACGGCAAAATAGCTCTGGAGAAGTGCCATTTCTTCTTTCTTTGGATCACCGTTTTGAGCAATGAGATAGCAGGCGTATCGGGTGAGCTTGACGTCCGCGATGGAGCTGGTGGCACCGCTGCCGAGAGTCACGTCTCGCGTAGTGTCACGGAAATGGGATTCAACGGATACGCCGGAATTGTCGCAAGCTTGCTTGGCTCGTGTAATAGCTTTGCTGAAGTTTTCCCATCTGTCGTACCCCATATAGGTCATTAGCTCGCGTGCATACCAATACTCAACTTTGGAGTCCTCGGTGGTGTGTGCGATAGTGCTGAGTTCGCTGGTTTTGCGTGTGATTTCGTCGCGGTTCATGGGTGTGTCCTTATGTTTTTCATGACCATTTTCGTGACTCCACGAAAATGGTCAAAGCGAATAATTGCAATGGTTTTGAGGTATGGGCGCGCTCCGCCCAACTGGTCTGTCTTCGTCCGCCTTTTCGACCAGATACCTCATGGAGCACAATGCCAACGTCGCTACCGTTGGCCCAGCAAATATTCTTAGACGACGCCCCGAAGTGAATATCTATGCGGCTTTCAGAATATCAAAGAGCGTGGAGTGTGTGCATTATGCGTTCCAAAAATAGTTTCTAGTAGCGAATTGTTTACGGTGTGAGATATTCTTGGGATGTTTGCGGCGCTCTGCCGTGTAGCGAATGGAAATGGATGGTGCTCTTATGGGATTTGAGCAGGAAGCAGTTAGTGAACTGTATGCCAGCGTGTGGGGCAATCGTTCGACAATGCAGAGGGAATTCACTCGTGGAGCCCATGGTGAGCAGTTCGTGCTCCGGGAGCTGTCCATGAAGGGGACGCAAACGCCGTCGCAATTGGCATCGGCGCTGCAGGCCAGTTCCGGCCGCATCTCCACTGTGCTGTCGTCTCTGGAGAAGAAAGGCTGGGTCACGCGTGACATTGATTCCAAGGATCGGCGCATTATTCGCGTGAATCTCACTGATTCCGGGCGCGAGCAGTCTCATCGGATGAGAGAGGAAATGCGTTCCGCAATTTGCTGGATTTTCTCGCAAATGGGGGAGCGGCGCACGCGCGAATTCGTTGACCTGGTGTCTGAGTTCACCACATATATGTCGATTTGCCATCCGGGACAGCCTCGGCCGACTGCTGAACAGGTGCGTGAGGCATTCGTGGAGCGGGGCAAGCGCGTGGCTGAACACATGGCAGCTAAGCGCGCGGAGAACTAATCGGCAAGGCTAATTGAGGACGCTCACAGCGAACATGCGGAAGTGCGCGTAATATCTCACAGTGTAAGTAATCAAACAATAGAAACTATTAAGACATCGTGAACCGATAATCGCCGATAACCCAGCCAACTTAAGAACCAATCGTCAATAACCAATAACCAACCCAACCAACACAAGGGGAAACCAATGCTTCGCATCATGAAATACCTCTCCAAAGCGGAGATCGGTCAGATGCTCATCGCTCTGGTGACCATCGTCGGGCAGGTCTACTTCGACCTGAAACTGCCCGACTATATGTCAGACATCACCACGCTGGTCGAAACGCCGGGCAGCCACATGAAGGACATTTGGATTGCCGGCGGCAAGATGCTGCTCATCTCGCTCGGATCCGCGGCGTGTGCCATCATCACCGGCTACATCGCTGCGCGCGTGGCGGCCTCGTTCACCCAGCGTCTGCGCTCGCTCGAATTCCGCAAGGTCGAGTCCTTCGGCCCGGCCGAAATGAGCAAGTTCTCCACCGCCAGCCTCATCACCCGCTCCACCAACGACGTCACGCAGGTGCAGATGTTCATCACCATGGGTCTGCAGCTCATCGTCAAATCGCCGATTATGGCAGTATGGGCCGTGTGCAAGATCGCCGGCGAAGGCTTCGAATGGACGCTCGCCACCGGAATCGCCGTAGTGATTCTGCTGGCGGCCATCGTCATCATGATGGCCATGGTCATGCCGAAATTCAAGGCCATGCAGGCCCTGACCGACAACATCAACCTCGTGGCCCGCGAGAACCTCACCGGCCTGCGTGTGGTGCGCGCCTACAACGCCGAGGACTACCAGGAAGCCAAATTCACCAAGGCCAACAAGGACCTCACCGACACCCAGCTGTTCACCAACCGCGTCATGGCGTTCATGATGCCGCTGATGAACACCATCATGAACGGTCTGATGCTTGCCGTCTACTGGATCGGTACCTACCTGATCGATGCCGCCGGGCTCAAGGACAAGCTCACCGTGTTCTCCAACATGGTGGTGTTCTCCAACTACTCCGTGCAGGTCATCATGAGCTTCCTGCTCATGAGCATGGTGTTCGTGCTCTGGCCGCGCGCCGACGTGTCCGCGCAGCGCATCATGGAGGTGCTCGACACCGAGCCGATCGTCGAGAACGGCACCAAAACCGCCGCCGACGTGGCCAAAACCGGTCAGCGAGGCACCGTGGAATTCCGCAACGTCAGCTTCACCTACCCGGATTCGCGCGAGGCGATGCTGGAAGGCATCAACTTCACCGCCGAGCAGGGCCAGACGGTGGCGTTCATCGGCTCCACCGGCTCCGGCAAGTCGTCTCTTATCAATCTCGTGCCGCGCTTCTATGACACCAGCCAAGGCCAGGTGTTGGTCGACGGCGTGGACGTGCGCGACTACGACCTGAAGGCCCTGCGCGACAAGATCGGCTACGTGCCGCAGCAGTCCGTGCTGTTCAAGGGCACCGTGGCCTCCAACGTGAGCTACGGCGATCAGCCGGGCGACCCGGCGGAGGTCGAGATGGCCGATACCTCCACCCCGGCCGGGCGCAAGCGCGAGGCCGCGTTGATCGCCGCTGGCAAGGCTGCGGAAGGTGCCGATATACCGGCCGAGCAGCTGAATCGCATCAAGGCCGCGGTCGGCGTGGCCCAGGCCAGCGAATTCGTGGAGCGCATGGACGGCGGGTATTCCGCCGCGATCGCCCAAGGCGGATCGAACGTGTCCGGCGGCCAGAAGCAGCGCCTGTCGATTGCGCGCGCGGTGTACCGTCACCCGGAAATCCTGATTTTCGACGACTCGTTCTCCGCGCTCGACTTCAAGACCGACCGCGAAGTGCGCGACGCGCTCGCCCGCGAGGCTAAGGATTCCACCAAGCTCATCGTGGCCCAGCGCATCGGCACCATCATGAACGCCGATCGCATCGTCGTGCTCGACGACGGCAAGGTCGTGGGTCAGGGCACGCACAAGGAACTGCTCGACAACTGCGACGTGTATCGCCAGATCGCCGAATCCCAGCTCAGCCAGTCGGAGCTTACGGCATAGGGGGCTTCCGCTCAATAACCTCCCTCTGAAGAGGGAGGTGACATCGCGAAGCAATGACGGGGAAGAGACAGCGCCGGACTCGTGAATCCCCCAGTCAGCTTCGCTGACAGCCCCTCGTCAGAGGGGGCTCAGGAACAACGAAAAGGACTTAACACAAATGCCAAGAGGACCAATGGGCGGTGGGCGCACCACCGAAAAGCCCAACGACTTCGGCAAAGTCATGGGCAAGCTCGTGAACTATTGCCGCAACTATCTTCCCGTCATCATCATCGCGCTCATCCTGGGCGGCGCGGGCTGTTCCATCCCCGAGGTGTCGCTTTTGAACAGCATATTCAAGAAGCCCATGGTGGTGACGTTCGTGCTGTGCATCCTGCTGGTGGCCATAGGCACAGGCTTCGCGTTCACACTCGTCATGCCCTAGCGGCATGAGAAGCATATAGCAATGAAGGCCCATTAGAGAAAGGATAGGAAGATGGGACTGTTCGGAAAGGTGTTCGGCAAAGAGGACAAGAAAGATAGCTGCTGCTGCGACATGGAGATCGTGGAGGTACCCGAGGGCGAGGAGGCACCTGCGGCATGCGAGTGCGATTCATCTGGGGCGGATGCAGTCGTGCTGACCGTGCTGGGACCGGGATGCAAGCGCTGCCACCAGCTCAACGATAACGCGCAGGCCGCCGCATCGAAGGCGGGCGGCGCGGTGAGCGTGGAGTACGTCACCGACCCGGTAGCGATAGCCGAGGCGGGCATCATGGCTACGCCTGCGCTTCTCGTGAACGGCAAGGTCGTCTCGCAGGGCAAGGTGCTCGCGCAATCGGAGATCGAGGAGCTCCTGTAGGCGGAAGCCGCTATCTGACGGGGTGCGTTCTGCGCTTGACAGCCGTAACATCCTGATTGAATATATAGATAAGCATCAATTTCTAAGGTTTGGAATCATGGAGACAGAGAAGACAGCGCTGCTATTCAAGGCTCTCGGAGACGAGAATCGCTTGCGTATCCTAAAACTTGTATCCCAAGGAGAGGATCTCTGCGCCTGTCGTATTCTCGACGAGCTCGACATCACCCAGCCCACCTTGTCTCATCACATGAAGATATTGAAGGATGCCGGTCTGATCAGCGCTAGGAAGCAAGGGCGCTGGATGCACTACTCGATCAGCGAGAACGCAATCAACAAGGGCGTTGAGTGCCTACAGCGTTTTCGAACGGAATAGGCACTCTAATTCGCGACTAGTCTAGTTCATGGAAGCTGCTGGAGGCTTTTCTTCTGCTGAATGGCCGAGGGCATCCCTTGGCCTTTCTTATGCTCTGCTATCTCTGCCTTGACCTAAGTCAGTCTAGTCTCCGCAGAACAATGGCTCTCGCATGGCGGCTAATGGCTTTGATGTGATGTTTTACAGTGATTTGGCCTTCGGAGACACTGAACTCATCGTGAACTCACTTTGAACTCATGGTTTTTCGTTTGCGCAGTTCAGGACTTTACACCCATAGTCTGTTTTTATTCCTGCGTTATTCCTGGGTATAAATGTGAGTCCTGTATAATGGGTAGTTGAACTCAACATAAACATGTGCAGAGAGTTTCGGCTGGTCAGACAAAGTGTTTTCTAGTTTTCTTATTTACTCCCTCATGCTAAGACTAGAGATTGCGAAATAAGTGAGTTCAAATTGGTACTAGGAATGCTCGACACTAGTCGGACATCCTATGATGAGGTGATACGAAATGACTCTGCTCGAACAATTATCCGCCCCTAAAACTATCGAGTGGGAGTGAGTATTACCAGGTCAGAGGCACTATTTGGCTTCACTAGCTTCGCGGCAAGGAGGCCATAGATGCCTGCCTGTTCTAGTTTTCTCGAAGTGTCGCCTGCTCAGGGCCACTGTGACAATTTGTCACAGTGGGTTTGGGCGAAACCTCTTTTCGAGCGCCCGTCCTTCCCGCTTCGGAAAATCCACAATCTGTTCGATTGACTGAATAAGCGATCGGGTGCATCATAGGGATTCACGAGAATCGAACACTTGTTCCCATTTGATAGCGAGGAGGTGCCATGGGCGACAGGGTCATCATGCATGTC
>OGTL01001954.1_pt1 | contig 16775 bp, 10 predicted proteins | sample 1553601 | NCBI WGS metagenome assembly OGTL01 (sample SAMEA2580112, study PRJEB22360) | human gut metagenome | biome: human gut; feature: human-associated habitat; material: faeces | place: Denmark | collected 2008/2010 | reverse complement strand
CGTATATATCACTGGGTAGTAGGGGGAGAGGAGGTAGCCGCCATTTTTAGAGAAGCCCTTCCGGTAGAAATACCAGAAGGGCTTTATTGTGTTTGATACTTTAGGAATTTAAGCACATATCATCCACATACTTCAAATCTTCTGTTCTGCTAAAAAACAAACGACCGGATAATCTTTTACAATACTACTTTTCAGTATCCTTTTCAGCCTCTTTTTCCTTCAAGTTCATTCTTTTCCCTTCTATTTCATTTAAAATCCCATATTCTGCCAAGACTAAATACCCTTTCAAAATTGAACTGCTTTTTCAAAATGGAAAGGTCGGCTCTGCTGGTATATATTTCTTTCTTCTTTATATGTATTTGATAATCAATGTATTCCAATTTCTTTTAGAGTTTTGGCACGCATTTGGCATAATACATTGCAAGTATTATAATAATAAATATTTAAAAGATTAAAGACATGGAGATAACACTATCATTTGTTTTTTGCCTCTTGAGCGGCTTTGCCTGCTTCTGGCTATTTTGGAAATGTGTAGACTGGTTTGAAAAGATCTAGAAGAGGAAAGGAGAATTAATTATGTACACAGCACTATTTGTATTAGGTATTGCAATCTTCGGTTATTTGATGTATGTACTCATCAGACCCGAAAAGTTTTAAAGTTATACAGTTTAAGGTAAAAGTATGAATACAGAAATTTTAGGTGTGGTTGCACAAATTGCCTTGATGGTGATTTTGGCTTATCCACTAGGAAGATACATTGCCAAGGTTTATAAAGGAGAGAAAACCTGGTCGGATTTCATGGCTCCTATTGAAAGAGTCATTTATAAAGTATGCGGAATTGACCCTAAAGAAGAAATGAACTGGAAACAGTTTCTGAAAGCATTATTGATATTGAATGCTTTTTGGTTCGTATGGGGAATGGTATTGCTGGTTTCGCAAGGATGGTTACCTTTAAATCCAGATGGCAACGGACCCCAAACGCCGGATCAGGCTTTTAATACCTGTATCAGTTTTATGGTCAACTGTAACTTGCAGCACTATAGTGGTGAAAGCGGATTGACTTATTTCACACAGCTGTTTGTCATTATGCTCTTCCAGTTTATTACCGCTGCAACCGGTATGGCTGCTATGGCTGGTATTATGAAGAGTATGGCTGCCAAGACAACAAAAACAATCGGTAACTTCTGGCATTTTTTGGTAGTGAGCTGTACACGTATCCTGTTACCGCTTTCTTTGATTGTAGGTTTCATCCTGATTCTTCAGGGAACCCCGATGGGATTCGACGGAAAAATGAAGGTAACTACCCTCGAAGGACAGGAACAGATGGTTTCGCAAGGACCTGCGGCTGCCATTGTGCCCATTAAACAATTAGGAACGAATGGAGGCGGTTACTTTGGTGTGAACTCTTCTCATCCGTTGGAAAATCCGACTTATCTTACCAATATGGTGGAGTGCTGGTCTATCTTGATTATTCCGATGGCAATGGTACTTGCATTAGGGTTTTATACTCGTAGAAAGAAACTGGCTTATAGTATTTTCGGAGTGATGCTCTTTGCTTTCCTGGTAGGCGTTTGTATCAATGTCAGTCAGGAAATGGGTGGAAATCCCCGTATCGATGAACTGGGAATTGCGCAGGATAACGGTGCGATGGAAGGTAAGGAAGTTCGTTTGGGTGCCGGAGCTACAGCACTTTGGAGTATTGTGACTACTGTTACTTCCAATGGTTCGGTGAATGGTATGCATGATTCTACTATGCCGTTGTCAGGTATGATGGAGATGCTGAATATGCAGATTAATACTTGGTTCGGCGGTGTAGGCGTAGGTTGGATGAATTATTATACGTTCATTATTATCGCGGTATTTATCAGCGGTTTGATGGTAGGTCGTACCCCGGAATTTCTCGGAAAGAAAGTAGAAGCCCGTGAAATGAAAATAGCTACGATAGTAGCACTGCTTCATCCATTTGTCATATTAGTGTTCACAGCAATCTCAAGTTATATATATGTACATCATCCTGACTTTGTGGAAAGCGAGGGCGGTTGGCTGAACAATCTTGGATTCCACGGCTTGAGTGAGCAGCTTTATGAGTATACATCTTGTGCCGCTAACAATGGTTCCGGCTTTGAAGGACTGGGAGATAATACTTATTTCTGGAACTGGACCTGTGGCATTGTACTTATTCTTAGCCGATTCCTGCCTATTATCGGACAAGTTGCCATTGCCGGCCTGCTGGCTCAGAAGAAGTTCATTCCCGAGAGTGCCGGAACACTGAAGACTGATACGCTGACTTTCGGAATAATGACGTTTGTCGTTATCTTCATTGTGGCTGCTCTGTCCTTCTTCCCGGTACACGCTTTGAGTACAATTGCCGAACATTTAAGTTTGTAATTCTGAATTAGAGAAGATATGAAAAATATGAAATCAGCTTCTTTGTTTCAAAAGGAGCAAGTTATAGAAAGCCTGAAACAATCATTCGTGAAGCTAAACCCGCGACTGATGATAAAGAACCCGATCATGTATACGGTAGAGGTGGCTACAGTGGTCATGTTGTTTGTGGCACTTTACTCCATCATCAATCCCTCTCAGGGTTCGTTTGCCTACAACATAGCTGTGTTTATCATTCTGTTTATTACACTGCTGTTTGCCAATTTTGCCGAAGCGATTGCCGAAGCACGGGGAAAAGCGCAAGCCGACAGCCTGCGTAAAACACGGGAAGAGACACCTGCCAAAAAGGTGGAAAGTAATCAAATAGTGACTGTAAGTTCTTCACAACTAAAGAAAGGAGATGTGTTTGTCTGTGAAGCCGGAGACGTGATTCCGTCCGATGGGGAAATAATCGAAGGATTGGCCTCTATCGATGAAAGTGCGATTACAGGTGAGTCTGCTCCGGTGATCCGGGAGGCGGGCGGCGATAAAAGTTCAGTGACGGGAGGTACGAAAGTATTGTCCGATCATATAAAAGTAATGGTGACCACCCAACCGGGAGAAAGTTTTCTGGATAAAATGATTGCACTGGTGGAAGGTGCGTCTCGTCAGAAAACTCCGAATGAGATAGCACTGACTATTCTGCTGGCTGGTTTTACACTTGTCTTTGTCATTGTGTGTGTGACGTTAAAACCGTTTGCCGATTACAGCAATACTGTCATTACCATTGCTTCACTTATTTCTTTGTTTGTGTGTCTGATTCCGACAACAATCGGAGGACTTCTTTCCGCTATCGGTATTGCCGGTATGGACCGTGCACTACGTGCGAATGTGATAACAAAATCGGGTAAGGCAGTGGAAACTGCCGGCGATATTGATACCTTGTTGCTGGATAAGACCGGAACTATCACCATCGGTAATCGTAAAGCTACCCATTTTCACACTGCGCCGGGCATTGATCTGCACGCTTTTGTAGAAAACTGTCTGCTTTCTTCTCTGTCCGATGAAACTCCGGAAGGCAAATCAATCGTAGAACTGGGACGTGAATCAGGTATCCGTATGCGCAGCTTGAATACGACAGGCGCACGAATGATTAAGTTTACAGCCGAAACCAAATGCTCGGGTGTCGATTTGCCGGACGGAACTCAGATTCGTAAAGGGGCTTTTGATGCTATCCGTAAGATTGTGGAAACTGCCGGAAATAAATTCCCCGAAGAAGTGGAAAAGGTGATCGCTGCTATTTCAAGCAATGGTGGTACGCCGTTGGTGGTATGTGTTAATCGGAAAGTGACGGGTGTTATCGAATTGCAGGATATCATCAAGCCGGGTATTCAGGAACGTTTCGAACGCTTACGCAAAATGGGAGTGAAGACAGTGATGGTGACCGGTGATAACCCGCTGACTGCCAAATATATTGCAGAAAAGGCAGGTGTCGATGATTTTATTGCCGAAGCGAAGCCGGAAGATAAAATGGAATATATCAAGAAGGAACAACAGTCCGGCAAACTGGTGGCAATGATGGGGGACGGTACGAATGATGCTCCCGCTTTGGCTCAGGCGAATGTCGGAGTAGCAATGAACAGTGGTACGCAGGCTGCAAAGGAAGCCGGCAATATGGTAGATCTGGATAATGATCCTACCAAACTGATCGAGATTGTGGAAATCGGTAAGCAGTTGCTGATGACCCGTGGAACACTGACTACTTTCTCTATCGCCAACGATGTGGCTAAATATTTTGCCATTGTCCCCGCCTTGTTTATGGTGGCTATCCCCGAACTGGCGGCGTTGAATATCATGCAGTTGCATAGTCCTGAGAGTGCGATCCTTTCGGCAGTCATCTTCAATGCGATTATTATTCCGATCTTGATTCCGTTGGCTTTGCGTGGCGTTCAGTACAAGCCGATAGGTGCAAGTGCTTTGCTTCGCCGGAATCTGCTGATTTACGGTGTAGGTGGTGTGATTGCTCCGTTTATCGGAATTAAACTGATTGATTTATTAGTAGGTTTATTCTTTTAATTAAAAAACAATAGCGATGAAAACTTTATTTAAATCACTAAAGATAACTCTTGTTTTCTGTGTCTTTTTCTCCGTATTCTATATTCTTATTTTGTGGTTGTTTGCACAAGTGGCAGGACCTAATAAGGGAAATGCTGAAGTTGCCACACTGGATGGAAAAGTGGTGGGTGCGGCCAATGTCGGTCAGATGTTTACAAAAGATATTTATTTCTGGGGACGTCCTTCGTGTGCCGGAGACGGTTATGATGCTTCTAGTTCGTCCGGTAGCAACAAAGGACCCACGAATCCCGAATATCTGGCTGAAGTGGAAGCGCGTATCGATACGTTCCTTGTACATCATCCTTATCTGAGCCGTAAAGATGTTCCGGCGGAGATGGTAACGGCGAGTGCCTCTGGCCTCGACCCCAATATTACTCCGCAATGTGCATACGTGCAGATAAAGAGAGTGGCACAGGCACGTGGCCTGACTGAAAACCAAGTGAAAGAAATCGTTGATCAAAGTGTGGAGAAGCCTTTACTCGGAATTTTCGGAACGGAGAAAATAAATGTGCTGAAGCTGAATATAGCACTTGAAGAGAATAAATAACCAAACACTGGGCGGCGTGCCTGTCCGAATCGTTTTAGTTATTTATTGCGGTTCAAATAAACAGGGCTGGACAGGGCGCTGCTCTTTTTTAGAAACATAAAATAAAAAGATAAATATGAAGAATTTTTTTAGTAAGAAGATTGTTGTAGGAGCATTGGTTACGGCAACTGTATGCGTATCGGGTATAACGGATGCAAAAGCACAGGAATTTGCTGTGCAGGGAGATATTGTCAGTTCCTATGTCTGGCGGGGAATGTACCAGGGTGGAGGTGCGGCTTTTCAACCCGCGCTGGGGTTTGGGTTCGATAATTTTTCTGTTACCGCATGGGGATCTACTAATTTCAGTGGGGGGAATAAAGAACTGGATCTGACTCTTGCCTATAAGTTTGGTAAGGCGGGACCTACGCTGACGGTTGCCGATTTGTGGTGGGAAGGTGAAGGGGCATATAAATATTTTAATTTTAAGAGCCACGAGACGGGACATCATTTTGAGGCGGGATTGGCTTATACGTTGCCCGTAGAGAAGTTTCCCCTGTCCGTAGCGTGGTATACGATGTTTGCCGGAAAAGACAAGAAGCTGAATGATAGCGGAGAACTGAAGCAGAATTATTCCTCCTATCTGGAACTGAACTATCCTTTCAGTGTGAAAAATGTCGATTTAAATGTAACTTGCGGCGCAGTGCCGTATAAGGCGGAGGGTATCTACACGAATAGTGGCTTCGCCGTGACTAATGTAGCTTTAAAAGGAATGACAGAGATAAAAATTAATGATAAGTTTTCATTGCCGATATTTGCACAGGCTATATGGAATCCATGTGTTGAAGATGCTTTTTTGGTTTTTGGCGTAACTTTAAGACCATAGATATAAACTCATGAATTTTTATTATGCAGAAACCCGTGGTGATCGTGATGATTACTACGGGTTGAAATAGTTTATAAACAGCAATTAATGAAATGGATATGGATAGAGAACAGAGTGTACAACATTTTTTGGATCTGATCAAGAAGTCTCATCGAGGCAAGTTTAAAATCTATATCGGCATGATAGCCGGTGTAGGGAAGTCTTACCGTATGCTTCAGGAGGCTCATGAACTACTGGAGAATGGGGTGGATGTACAAATCGGCTATATTGAAACTCACGGACGTGCCGGAACGGAGGCTCTGATGCAGGGACTGCCTGTGATCCCCCGACGTAAAATTTTCTATAAAGGAAAAGAGTTGGAGGAAATGGATGTGGACGCCATTATCCGCCTTCATCCCGAGATTGTGATTGTGGACGAACTGGCACACACCAATGTGGAAGGCAGTTTGAACGAGAAACGTTGGCAGGATGTGATGACTCTGTTGGATGAGGGGATTAATGTGATTTCCGCAATCAATATCCAGCATATCGAGAGTGTGAATGAAGAAGTGCAGGAGATTACAGGGATCGAGGTGAAAGAACGGGTGCCGGACAGTGTGCTTCAGGAAGCGGATGAAGTGGTGAATATCGACTTGACAGCGGAAGAACTGATCTCGCGTCTGAAAGCAGGAAAGATATACCGTCCGGAAAAGATTCAGACGGCACTGGATAATTTCTTCCGGACCGAGAATATCCTTCAACTGCGGGAACTGGCTCTGAAGGAAGTGGCGCTCCGGGTGGAGAAGAAGGTGGAGAATGAGGTTGTGATGGGTGTCTCGGTCGGAATCAGGCATGAGAAGTTCATGGCTTGTATCAGTAGTCATGAGAAAACACCCAGGAGGATTATCCGGAAGGCGGCACGTCTGGCAACACGATATAATACGACTTTCGTTGCTCTCTATGTGCAGACTCCGAGGGAGAGTATGGACCGGATTGATCTGGCCAGCCAGCGTTATCTGCTGAATCATTTTAAACTGGTGGCAGAACTGGGCGGAGAGGTCATCCAGGTGCAGTCGAAGGATATTCTGGGGAGTATTGTCAAAGTTTGTCGGGACAAGCAAATATCTTCTGTCTGCATGGGAACTCCTAATCTGAGATTTCCTCATGCCATTTGCTCCATACTCGGATATCGAAAGTTTTTGAATAATTTGTCACAAGCTAATGTAGATTTGATTATACTTGCATAATATTAACCGTATGAACGATATGAATATTAAAACAAAACTGATTCTCGGCATCGGGATGCTGGCGGGAATGATTATTTTGCTGGTAACACTTTCTGTTGTGAACCTTCAGTTGCTGACTGCCACAGAACCTGACAGTCCTGCCGCTATGCCGGCATTGGAACGCGCTCTGTTGTGGATTTCCGTTACCGGCGGTATTTGTATATTGACCGGATTGACATTGCTGTATTGGTTGCCCCGAACAATCAGTAAACCCATCAAGGAACTGAAACAAGGGATTCTTGAAATAGCCAATCATAATTATGAAGAACGGCTGGATATGAGAAATAATCAGGAGTTTCGGGAAGTCGCCGAGAGTTTCAACCGTATGGCGGAACGTCTGGCCGAGTATCGGGCAAGTACGTTAGCGGATATTCTTTCTGCCAAGAAATTCATTGAGGCCATCGTGAACAGTATCGACGATCCGATAATCGGTCTGAATATGGATCGTGAGATTTTGTTTATTAATGAGGAAGCACTGAACGTGCTGAATCTGAAAAGAGGTAATGTCATACGTAAATCTGCGGAAGAATTGTCTTTGAAGAATGATCTGCTTCGCCGGCTGGTTCGTGAACTGGTGACGCCGGGAGATCAGAAAGAGCCGTTAAAGATATATGCCGATGATAAAGAGAGTTATTTCAAGGCTTCCTATATTCCTATCATAAATACGGATGCAGGGAAGGATGAACCCAGCAAATTAGGGGATGTCATTCTGCTGAAGAATATAACGGAATTCAAGGAACTGGATTCTGCCAAGACTACATTTATTTCGACCATTTCACACGAATTGAAAACTCCGATTGCGGCTATCATGATGAGTCTGCAGCTATTGGAAGATAAACGTGTCGGTGAGCTGAATGATGAACAGGAACAGTTGTCCAAAAGCATCAAGGAAAATAGCGAACGCCTGTTGAGCATTACGGGTGAATTGCTGAATATGACTCAGGTAGAGGCAGGCAAGCTGCAATTAATGCCGAAGATAACGAAGCCCATTGAACTGATAGAATATGCGATTAAAGCTAATCAGGTACAAGCGGATAAGTTCAATATTCAGATAGAAGTAGAGTACCCGGAAGAGAAAATCGGCAAGCTCTTTGTCGATAGTGAAAAGATAGCTTGGGTATTGACTAATTTGCTCAGCAATGCGATTCGTTATTCTAAAGAAAACGGGCGTGTCGTGATTGGTGCCAGGCAGGAAGGAGATATGATCGACCTGTACGTTCAGGATTTCGGTAAAGGCATCGATCCCCGTTACCACAAGAGTATTTTCGACCGTTACTTCCGTGTTCCCGGAACAAAAGTTCAGGGCAGCGGACTCGGTTTGTCTATTTCGAGAGACTTTGTGGAAGCGCATGGCGGTACGCTGACAGTAGAAAGTGAACTGGGAAAAGGAAGTCGGTTTGTGATGCGACTGAAAGCATAAAAGAGAATGTTCGGAAAGTGTCCGAGGCGGTTGCTGTGATAAATAAATGTGGTAGCTGATTTAATTTGAAATGAAACTTTGGGAATCAAGACATTGCAGCGTCTTTTAAAATCTTTATATTTGCAGACTAATTGAAGTTAAAGTCAAATTTATACAATATAATAACTTAAAAGAACCAGAATCAGATGAAACAGGACATGATTGTTATCCTTGACTTGGGTAGTCACGAGAATACGGTATTGGCGCGCGCCATCCGTGCATTAGGAGTTTATAGTGAGATTTATCCTCACGACATCACAGTAGAAGAACTGAAAGCATTGCCCAACGTAAAGGGTATTATTATCAATGGTGGACTGAACAACGTGATCGACGGTGTTGCTATTGACGTGAATCCGTCTATTTATACGATGGGGATTCCTGTTATGGCCGCCGGTCACGATAAAGCGACTTGCGCAGTGAAGCTTCCGGCATTTACAGATGATATCGAGGCTATTAAGGCTGCTATAAAGTCTTTCGTATTTGATACTTGTCAGGCTGAAGCTAACTGGAATATGGCGAACTTTGTCAATGACCAGATCGAGCTGATCAGACGTCAGGTGGGTGATAAGAAAGTATTGCTGGCATTGTCGGGTGGTGTTGACAGCTCAGTGGTAGCTGCTTTACTTTTGAAGGCAATCGGTGAAAATTTGGTATGCGTGCACGTAAATCACGGCTTGATGCGTAAAGGTGAGTCTGAAGATGTTGTTGAAGTATTCAGCAACCAATTGAAAGCAAATCTGGTTTATGTAGATGTAACAGACCGCTTCCTGAATAAATTGGCAGGTGTGGAAGATCCCGAACAGAAACGTAAGATTATTGGTGGTGAGTTTATCCGTGTGTTCGAAGAAGAAGCACGTAAACTGGATGGTATCGATTTCTTAGGTCAGGGTACTATTTATCCGGATATTGTAGAGAGCGGAACGAAGACTGCCAAGATGGTGAAATCTCATCATAATGTAGGCGGTCTGCCTGAAGATCTTAAGTTCCAGCTTGTAGAGCCCTTGCGCCAGTTGTTCAAGGATGAAGTGCGTGCTTGTGGTCTGGAGTTGGGGTTGCCTTATGAGATGGTTTACCGTCAGCCGTTCCCCGGTCCTGGTTTAGGTGTACGTTGTCTGGGTGCTATCACACGCGATCGTCTGGAAGCAGTACGTGAGTCTGACGCCATTTTGCGTGAAGAGTTCCAGATTGCCGGCCTGGATAAAAAGGTATGGCAATACTTTACCGTAGTGCCTGACTTTAAATCTGTTGGTGTACGCGATAATGCCCGTTCTTTCGATTGGCCGGTTATCATTCGCGCTGTCAATACAGTAGACGCCATGACTGCTACTATTGAACCGATTGACTGGCCTGTTCTGATGAAAATCACGGACCGTATTCTGAAAGAAGTGAAGAATGTGAATCGTGTTTGCTATGATATGTCGCCTAAACCCAATGCGACCATAGAATGGGAATAAAAGAATGAAATAAAATCCTCCTCGAAGGTTGGTATTGAAAACTTTCGGGGAGGATTTGTTGTATGAGGTTCGATATTAGTAAACCGCTTTTTTATTATTGCTTTTCATAAGCGCCTTTATCAATACAAGCTCCAACTTTCCTAGGGTTATGATTAAAGTCCAGTTCATTCTCTGCGGGTGTATAGGCGGGATCACCTGTATCTATACACGGAGATGTGGATTGTAACTGAAAATCGAATACTTCTGTATCAATGAATAAAGGATTACTGAAAGCCGAAGCTAAATCACAGCCTGTGTTCTGTTTATATTGTTCGAAAGTTGAAAATATGCTACCCTTCCAGTAAAACTTAACATCGGGAGAACTGGAATAATAATGATTAAAATTCATATCGAGATTGAGGTGACTATCATCTACATATAATAGATTTGAGTTTGCGTGAGTTGAATAAAATATATTGTTTTTAATCGTAGTATTTTCCGTGCTGTATATGGCTATTTCTCCCAATCTGTCTTTCGCATTTCCAAAGGTTGTGTTATTAACAACTTGGCAGTTTTTTATGATTCTGCCTTCAGGGGACCAGCCCATTAGTCCGATTCCAAACCCTTCATTGTGATAACAGATGTTATTTCTGATTATATTATTAGTTACAAAATTGTTTGCCCTTTCACACCCTACGGTAATACCATAAACATTGTTGTGCGAAATGTTTTTCTCAACAAGGATATTTGAACTTCCATCCAAATAAATACCTGCACCTCCCTCAACAGGACTTTTGCAGTATGAAACATGATTCTCAGAGATGACTCCGTTTCTGGCGAAATCAGTGGCAGGATTTTTCGAAATACCCCAATGCCCTGACGCATCTATACCGATGTTTCCTGTATTAGTCACTACGTTCTTAGTAATCAGAAAACCATCTACGTTTCCTGTTACTGAAATGGCTTCTGTCCAACCTGTCCGACAGTCTTTTACTGTGTTTTCTCTTATTATAATGTCGTGAATGGCTTTTGAGTCCAGATAGCCGGCTACTGTTATTCCTCCGGCATATACATTCGGCGGATAAACTGTTGCGGTGGCATTTGCATATAAGTTTCTGATTGTATTCGATTCTATCTCAATATGATGAGAAGCCTCGTCGGATGTAGTGGATATTTTTATTCCCACAGAATATGATCCCAAGCAATCGGCGAAGGTTAACCCTTTTACCTTTATATAACTCACGCCATTGAGATTCATTAGTTCTCTGGGTTTATTGTCGCCGCTTATAATAACTTCCTCGTCATTATAATTTTTGATTACGATGTATTTGTCAGTAGTTCCGGATACAGTTACTTTTATTTCTTCATAGTATGTTCCCCCCATAATATTTACTACACATCCCGGGGTAACTGTGGTGACAGCTTTTTGAATGGTACGCCAGGGTGATGTAAGTGTTCCGGGATTCTCATCATTACCGGTTGTGGAAACATAATACTCACTCTTTTCTACGGATGAAGCAGGAGGAGCAGGAGGGTTTATCGGTTCTTCTCCGATAGATGACGAACTGCAAGAAAATAAAATAATCATCATACCCAAATTGGTCAATGATCTGAAAAGTCTTGTTTTTATATTTAATAATTTTGTTGTCATGATGTTCAAATAAGAATGATTTATAATAGGTTAATATCCACAGAGGCACTTTTCAAATTCTCGGATTCCACAATTAGACGTAGTTTTCCTTTTGCTCCTTGATGAGCCTTTATAACAACTAACATGAATCCGTTAAAAGTTTCGCGCTCTGTCGCTGAAAAAGAGATGAGTGAAGTTGGATCACCATTATCCGTTGCTACAATCTTACCTTCACCTTCTAATTTGCATTTAATCTTATGATTGGCCGTTGGTACAACACTTCCTGTTTTGTCACGGATGGAGACTGTGATAAAAGCCAGTTCATTGTCAGCTACTTTTATCTTGTCTTTATAGGCGGAGACTTGTAACAAAGCCGGTTCTCCTGTGGTTCTTACGCTTTCTGTTGCCCAGAGTTTGCCATTTTTGTAGGCAATGGCCTTTAATTCTCCGGGAGTGTATATAACATTCTCCCATTTGAATCTATATTGATACTGTTCTTTCTTTTTCCTACCCAAAGATTCACCATTCAGAAAGAGTTCAACTTCATCACCCGAAGAATACACAAACACAGGAGTTATTTTACCTATCCTATCCGGAAAATTCCAATGGGGGAGAATATGTGCCATAGGCTCATCGGGCATCCAATGTGCTTTATACAAGTAATAACGATCTTTTGGAAAACCCGCTAGATCGACAATACCAAAATAGCTGCTACGAGAGGAAGGACGCTCTTTTTCTATTCTCTTTAGTTCCTCTTTTGCTTTAACCAGTTCTTCTTCACTGAGCGCGGCATGGTTGAGTAAGACGCTCATATCGCTATTGAAAGGAGTCGGTTCGCCTAGATAGTCAAATCCCGTCCAGACAAATTCACCACAAATAGCCGGATATTTGTCTAATGCAGTAAATTCGGCATCGGCAAGAGATGCCCAACCAGGGGCTTTCAAGTCATATGAAGTAACTTGATAACCTTTTGGAAAATAAACTCCGCGTGAACTTATTGTTGAACTGGATTCACTGGCAAAGCCTGATAAGTGTTCATGCCCCGGATAGTTGAGAAATGTTTCATAAAAATCAGGACCGCCATAAACCCCCGAAGGATAGTTCATGCCATGGACATCTACTTGGAGTTCTGTACCATTGATAGCACTTTTACTGGGATATGAGGCACCGAAAGTGACGGGGCGAGTTGAGTCGTAAAGCCGCACAATATCCCTGAGATATGCTACTACTCCTTTTTCGGGATGATACTGTTCTTCTACTTCATTTCCCAAACTCCACATAATGACGGAAGGATGATTTCTGTCTCTGCAAACAAGTGCTTCAATGTCCTTTTTATGCCATTCGGAATAATGAACAGCGTAGTCATTTTCGTTTTTACCACTAGCCCAACAGTCAAATACTTCATCGAGAATAAGTATTCCCATTTTGTCAGCAAGTTCTAACAACTCGGGTGCGGGTGGGTTGTGAGAGGTACGTATAGCATTAGTGCCAAAACTCTTCAATATGTTGATTTGGCGTTCTATGGCACTCTTGTTGATTGCTGTACCTAATGCACCTAAATCATGATGCATACATACTCCCTTCAATTGAACTCTTTTCCCATTTAACAGGAATCCATTGTTATGTGTGAATTTCAAAGTCCGGAAACCGAACGGCACATCGTATACATCTGTCAACGTCTTTCTATCATATACTGATACCTTGGCTAGATAGAGGTTCGTATTTTCCAAATCCCATAATTGTGGTTTCTCCACTTTCAGAGATACTAAGCTACTGTCGATGGCGTTTGCTGCAATTTTGATATTCTCTTTAGCTCCCACTGCAACTCTTTCTCGGGGAATGTTTGCTTTATCTAATTTGAATATTTCAATTGTGTAACTGCTTCTAGCCGTTTTTTTCTTTCCATTAGCCAACTGAACCATCACGGATGCGGTGGCATATTGGCTATTGATTTCGGGCGTAGAAATAAACACACCCCATTGGGGAATATGAAGCTTGTTGGTTTTGACCAATCTGACATGCCGGTAAATACCTGCTCCGGGATACCAACGAGAACCCAGTTTCTCCGTATCCACTCTGACTGCAATGATATTTTCCGAATCAAAGCGAATATAGGGCGTAAGATTTACCCTGAAGGAAATGTAGCCATAGGGACGTTCTCCTATCTTCTTTCCGTTAAGATATACCTCCGCATTGGCCATCACGCCATCAAAATCAAGAAAAAGCATTTTATCTTTATCTATATTTTTGATGTTGAAGCGTTTACGATACCATCCGATTCCCCGCCAAGGTAGCTTACCTGTATAGCCATCCAGATTTTCCCTGAAAGGTCCTTCAATGCTCCAGTCGTGAGGGACATCCAATTTCCTCCAGTCTTTGTCATTAAAGGCTAACTCTTTAGGAGAGGGAGAATCCGGACTGCCATTCCCAAAAGGCTCATCTATTCGTTTACCTTCAGGCTGTAGACCGTATCTGTTGAATAGCCAGCCGTGATCGAAGTTGATGACTTCTCTCGTCGATTGGGAGTATAGCAGGTTGGAAAACATAAAGGAGCATAGTAAGACTAGCCCTATGTTCTTCAACTGGAGATGCTGAAAAAGAACAATATATTTCATGGTAGATGATTAGCTGAGGAGTGTACATCAAAATATCCACTTTGAAGTAGTGTTGATGTACTACCTCCTCTTTTAATTTAAAAATATGTGATGACTAATATCCCGGATTCTGTTTAATAATCCCTTGTCCCGCAATAATAGCTGATTCCGGTATTGGGAAACGATGATAGTTTTCGTTTACAATAGACACTTGTCCGTAATCGGTACATTTTTGTTTCATGGTTGCTACATAAGAACCATCGCGGATAAGATCCTGACGGCGGCACCCTTCGAAATAAAACTCGTGTGCACGTTCTATCAATAATTTATCAAGGAAATCACGAGCACTGCTGAAAGAAGAAGCTGTATATGCAATTAAACCGGCACGTGTTCTGACTTGATTCAGTAAATTAATGGCTTCTGTTGTAACTGTATTTCCTTCTCTGACAATGGCTTCTGCCAATAGAGTCAACACATCGGCATAGCGGTATACAATCCAATCTGTCTGACACTGATTTCCTGCATTATTACTTTCTATTTTATATTTTAATGGAATGACACCGTCCTGTAAGGAGTTACTTCCCACTCCCTTGTTGGTTTCGTTAAGGGTAGTACCTTCCCATGTATCATACTCGGAGATGATAGTTTGTTTACGCTCATCTCCATCTTCGTATGTTTTAAAGAATTTCCATGTCATTTTATAACCTCCCCAGCCACCATCAAATCTTCCGGCATCGGATGCCTTGAGGTTACTTGGCATAACATGGGGATACCATAAATGAACCTGATAACCTGTAAGACAGTTTACAGACCAGATTGTTTCCGAGTTCTTTTCATTGGCGTATGTAAAGATATTGGCATAAGCTGACCTCTCGGCCCCTTTGTCTGTCACCAATGCGTATTTATATTCGGGCTTCTGCAATTCACGAGCTTCGGTGATAGCTTTATCCCACTGTTTCGTTTGCATATAGAATTTAAGTAATACCATGTGGCATAACCCTTTTGTAAATCTTCCGTAATCCGAACTACTTTTATCGTAACTATATGGTAAAACTTTTGCAGCTTCGGTCAGCTCGGTGACGATGAAATTGTGTGTTTCCTCTTCACTTAAACGTGGAAGGATTATTTCATCTTCTGCATTCTTGAGCGTCTCTAGATCGGCTACAATAATAGGACCGTACAGGTCGTATAATAAAAAGGCCAGAAAACCGCGGGCACAACGTAACTCTGCTATATATTGGTTCAAAAGGTCTTTATTCATGTTTACGTTTGTTATTCGGTCGATGGTAAGTGTCATTTTACTTATCCCTTTCAGGTAGTTTGTCCAAGGATAAGCAATGCGATCTTCGTCACTGGGGGTCCAACGAGCAAATTCCAGAGGTTCCCAAATCCATCCGCCCCATGAGCAGAAACCATATTCGGTAGCCATGTCCGAAATAAGCATAACTCCATTAGCTACATTATACAAACCTCCGTAATCGTAATTCTGGAATGGAGAATAAGCATTTCCCGTAACCAGGTCGCGGACATCACGTTCTGTTTGGGGGTATATCGAGGGGGTGATCTCATCGAATACCTCTGATTCTAACGCACAACTTTGTATCCCACACAACATGAGAGTCAAAAGTCCAATGATATATATATTTAATTTTTTCATTTTCATGTTTTTTCAGTTATTAGAATGAAATATCTATACCGAAACTAAAAGAAGTTACGTTTGGATAAGAGAAATTTCCTGTGTCAGTTTCGGGATCAACGCCGTTCCAGTTTGTAAATACAAACGGATTGCTGACGTTTGCAGAGATACGTACGCTGTTAGCTATTGATTTGGAAACAGGAATCGTATATCCGAGGGTGATGTTTCTACATCTCAGGTAATTAATCTTTTTGTGATAATAGTCTCCGAAATCGTATGCACTCTCAATGAGGTTCGGAACCGTTGTATTTTGATTTGCATTGGTGTATGAGTGCAATGATTGTTGTGATACATTTGTCAGACTGTTTCCAAGACCTACTATCCAGGCATCATAATAGCTGGCTCCGCGTAAGCGGCCAATTTCGCCATAGAAGTAAATATTAAAGTCGAGGTTTTTGTATCTAAGCGTATTGTTAAGACCTAAAGTGCATTTAGGATCTTGCGATCCAAGATTGACTTTATCATATTGATCTAATACATTAGGTGAGGTTCCCGTATCGTATAGATTCTTCAGTTTAATTTGGCCGGGTACTAAAGTGGGTTGCCATGCCGGTGCTTTTTCACCTACTTGTAACAAGCCATCAGATACATATGAGTAGTAAGAACGGATCGGATCTTTTTTTGATTCGTATGCGGCTGGCTTCCAATTAGGATCTCGTTCATACCAGTTGTCTTTAAAAGTATAGAACGTAAAATCAGTACTCCATGCGCATCCGCTGTATGCTACAACATTTGCAATCGCTGGTATTCCTCTGACACAGCCAATCATGCCAGAAGCAGTTATCGCTCTTGGATGTGTTCCGATCGCTA
>OGTL01001935.1_pt1 | contig 16885 bp, 16 predicted proteins | sample 1553601 | NCBI WGS metagenome assembly OGTL01 (sample SAMEA2580112, study PRJEB22360) | human gut metagenome | biome: human gut; feature: human-associated habitat; material: faeces | place: Denmark | collected 2008/2010 | reverse complement strand
AAATAAATAGATTAAAATTCTACGTTTGTTACTCTAAAAACTTGACTTAACGTCACTAGTTCCCAATCTACTTTATCCAGTCAATAACTAAACTATTTAACCGTTCTTAAGTTTTATTATTTCAAAACAATATAGTCATTGACTGACCGATTATCTTGACTCGCATAAATCATTTGCCCATTCAATGACATTTGACTGGATCCTCCTCCATCCATTACTATTACGTTTTCTAAATGAAGTGACTGAAGCTCCGACATAATCGCTTGGTACCCTGTACTGGTGTCTGAGATGATTAAATAGATGTTATTATTTTTATCATTCCCTAAAAAAGAATGAATTTCCCAATTCACTGTCCCGTCACTAGGTAAACTTTTTCCATCTTTTATCAAGATTGAACCAAAGCTAAAGCTCGTCTCAGCACCATTTTTCAAAATTTTACTTGCTGGCGTTGATGAATCATATACCTTCACTGAACCATCTTTGTTAAAAACAAAAGCATTTTTGGCTCTTTTATCGGAATTCCAATCTTTAAATAACTTTCCATTGTTAATTTGAAATCCTGTAACTTTACCTGTACTCATGTTAAAACCCGAAGCGTTCATAATTAAACTGTTGGGATATTTACTTACAACTTCGGACATACTCATCACGGGACTATCAGCAGAGGTTGCTGTTTTCAATATTTGTGGACTGTGAGCTTTATAAATTTTGAAGCTTCCAGTTGAGAGATCTGTAAATTTATCTGAATATCCTTGAGATTTTACGTTTGCCCAACCTGCTTCTCCAGTATTTGCCACACTTATTGTTGCTTCAGATTTGCTTTTAGAACTTTCAGTTGTGCTTGAACTTGAAGAATTATATCCATTTGATTCTGACGTTTTTATTACCCTTTGTTCTGTTGATGCTGATAGAGGAGTAGCAATAGTTTTGTCATAAAAATATTTACCTACGCCAACTGATAATAAAAGCAAAATGACAATGAGTGGTATAATTATTAGTTTCTTGGATAAAGATTTTTTTACCATTCGTCCCTCTTTCATAATAGTATAGAAAAACTTAATTCTAACTTAATTCTTTTTATTATATCACAACAATTTTTAAATGTGTATTAATAGTTAAACCTTAGTCTGAAACGCATCTAATACATCTCAGAGTTAATATTTTGTTATCTTTTAAAGTACATTTTGTAATTCATGAAAGTTAATTTTCTTTTATTTATCAATTGTATTATTAGTTTCATTTATTGTCAATAAAAATAACGTAAAGTAACTTTCTTTGCGTAATTTTTATTCACTTAATTCCAAAGTAATAAAAAGACCCCAAACAATTTTGAAGTCTTTTTAATATTTATTCAGTAATTCTAAGAAGTTGCTTAATTTGTTTTACTTGCATTTTAGCATATTCTGTTGGATTTGATTTTTGAAGTGCAGCAAGTTGAGCCGCTTTTTGTGGGTCAGCTTTAAGTTGGGCTTCCATTTGTTTTTGCATTGCTGGAGCTTCTTGACCCAATTTTTTAACTTGATCTTGAGTCAAAACTAACCATGTATCTTTAGGTACTGAAACAACTGAATTTTGTTTAACTAATTCATTTTGTTCACCACCTACACTAAATAGTAATTTATAAAAGTCAGATGACCAAACGCGTCTTGTCGTTTTAGTTGTAACTGTTGCTTTAGTATCATCCACTAATTTATAAGTCGCTGATTTTTTAACAGCTTCTGAAATGTGTTTTTCATCAGGTTTAAAATTAGTGTCGGGTTTTTCCGATTTTTCATTATTTCGGTAAACAAAGACATAATTATCAGTGTTTTTACCGATTTCTGCTTTAATCATCATTCCATAAGGAGCTGATTTATCTCCAGCAGTATAAATTTGGTGAGTAGTTGAAGTTGTTACTTCTTTCATTCCCCAGTTATCTCTGATATGCATAGTTAGCATGGTCACAGAACCAGCTAATAAGAGAAAGGAAATTCCACCAACTAACCAATGAGCGATTGTGTTTTTTATAAACATGAAACCAAAGAAAGTTCCAATCACAAACACTACCAATAATAATATAATTAGCATTATTTATTTTCTCCTTTCAAGTTTTGTTCTTCAACAGGCACACCAGAAATCATTCGACCACTCTTCAAGAAGAGAGCAACTCCGATACCAATAATGGCAAAGACGAGTCCAATTGCGAATGAAGCGTGGTAACCTTGTAACATTGCTTCGATTGCTTTATTTGCAAATTGCAATGGATTTGTTGATTTTAATGATGAAGCAGGCATATTGTTAGTAATTACATTTTGAGCGACTGAAGAAAGGAGGGCAACAACAACTGATGACGCGACTTGACGCGCTGTATTGTTTGAAGCTGTTGCTTGAGCGACTTCATTAACTGGAACTGCATTCATGGCACTAGTTGTTAATGGCATCATTACCATACCAACACCAACCATACGTAATCCATACAGAAGAGTAACAAAGTGGTCAGGAGTTGTAGCTGTAAAGAACATAAATGGTACAGTTCCCAGTGCCAAAACGAGGAAACCAATCACTGCAAGACGTTTTGAACCAATTCGGTCATAAACTCCACCAGCAAGTGGGGCAACAACAGCCATCATTAATGATCCAGGTAAGAGAACCAAACCTGAATTAAAGGCAGAAAGTCCATGGACATCTTGAAGGTAAAGAGGAAGCATCATTTCAACACCCATCATTGCCATTGTACTTAAAGCAAGTGCAAGAGTTACCAAAGTAAACTGTCTAATTTTAAAGACGCGAATATCAAGGAATGGATCGTCCATTTTAAGTTGACGTAAGCCAAAGAGGAAGATAATAATCAACCCTCCAACAATTGGGGCGATAACGGTGTTGAATTTACCCCATCCGTCAGTTGCAACATTAGTGAACCCCCAAAGGAAAGCACCAAAACCAACAACTGAAAGTAAAACTGACAAGAAGTCTAATTTCATTGGACGGTTCGGAATAACATCACGCATAGCAAAGATTGAAATAAGGAAAACAACTCCGACAACAATCATTGGAATAAGGAAAATTGTTCTCCAACTTGCTGCAAATGTCCAAAAGATAAGGTTAAACTTATGAGTAATTAACCAACCTGCAAATGTTGGACCTAAGGCTGGCGCAAGGACAAGAACAACTCCGGCAACCCCCATGATTGCTCCCATTTGTTTAGCCGGAAACATATTAACAAGGGCAACTTGCATCAAAGGCATTGTAATCCCAACTGCAATAGCTTGCAGAATCCGACCTGCTAGGAAAACCCACCAGCTTGATGTTGGAGCCGAGTAAGCAACAAACATTCCGATAAATAAAATTGCGTATGCTGTAACGTAAAGCCAACGTGTAGGGAATTTTGTTGCTAAATATGCTGAAATAGGAACCATAATCCCATTGGCTAATAAAAACCATGTTGTTGCTTGTTGTGCTGTTGACATGGAGATGTTGAAGTCATTCATCAATGTTGGAATTGCTGTCCCGAGTGATGTTTGCATCAACATGGCTCCAAATGTACCAACCAGAATCAAAATAAGCATTCCGATTCGGCTATAATGTTTACCATGTATATCTAAATGGTAATCTTTTTCGTATGTATCAGGCATTTTTTTCCTCCTCTTTTTCTTTGTCTTCTTTAGCTAGCTTCATTCCAATTTCTAAAAATAATTTGAAATTTTCAATGAAACTTTCTGTTCGTTCTTCACCCATTTCTTCAAAAACGCGTGCTAAATTTGAGCAAGCTTCTACTCGAATCTCTTCTGCAACATGACGTCCTTTATCAGTAATGGCTACTAAAATTTTTCGACGGTCTGTTCTTGAAATCTCACGGGTAACTAAATTTTTACTCTCAAGATTATTCAAGATTGTCGCAATTCTTGCAGTACTTGTATGCGTAAATTTTGCAATCTTACTTGGAACAATTTGCTTACCAGCTTCCTTATAAAGATAGCCCAATACCAAATGCTCCCCTTGGGAGTAGGTATTAAAGCGGTGCATCATCTCTGCTTTTCCTCTTTTGATAACAGTTGTGAGGAAAACCTCCGCTGCCTTATTGTAATCCATTTTCACTCCTCCCTAACGGTGATATTTACTAACGACGTTAACTATTATAATCCGTTCACTATCTTTTGTCAAGAATAAAAATTTTAGTTTTTAATTTTTAAAAAAAATAAAAAAACCTATTCCAAAATAGGCTTTTTAATTTTTAAAATTATCCAACAATTCGTGCGAAGGCATTTTTTAATTCATTATTCTCTGTTTCTTTTAGATATAAATAATTATTTGTATTTCCTTGATTTTGTGCGGTATAAAGCACCATGGGATTTCCTGATTTAATAACAAAGAGATAAACATGATTAACACCAGAGTTTTTCTCATTCATATCTGAATAAACATCAACTAATTGATATCCTCCTGAATCTTCTCCTGTTTCTGACCATTTTAATTCGATAGGCTGATTATTTATTGCTGCTTTCCAAGTTGAATTATTATCTATAACTGACCAAGGAATAGAGAGACCATATAAATTAAGATTGTGATTAGGATCATACTGACTGTAAGATTGTCCCATTTCTATCCCCCAAGCTGACATAAACTCTGCAAGACGTTGATTTTTCTCTGGGTTCCATTTTCTTATTTGTGTAGAAGTTGAGGGAGAAATTGATTTTTCTATTGATGAAGAGGACTCTTTAGTAATACTTGATGACTGGGTAGTACTCGAAGTGCTCTCAGTTATTGAAGAGCTTCGTGAGCTTTGGCTACTTTTAGAACTTTCTTTTGTTGTTTGAGAATTTTGTTTTGAACTACAGGCTGACATTCCAAGTGTTGCTACTAAAAAAATTGCAACAAGATATATTTTTTTCATCTTTTCTTCTCCTAACTACAATTTTACTTCAAAAGTAATTAAAAAACTACTAATATCATTAAACGAACTAAATAAAAATAAGAGTCCCATACTTTATTCAAATAGGAACTCTTATTATAGTTACTTTATGACTATGATTTTTTTATTTCTTGCAGAAATAAGCAACATCATTGGACGTCTCATCTCATTTTTCATTTCTTCAAGCTCTCTCATTTCTATAGGAGGTTTGGGTTCAATTACATTAGTAAGTTCAAAACCAGAACTTAACAAAGAATTTATATAGCCTGTTAATGTCCGATGATACTTAATAATTGGCTCACCTAAGAAATTGACTTCACGTTTTCCTTCATAATAATAATTATCAACTGGAAAATGAAGAATTTTACCCTCTGCATCATAACACCAATCTTGTTTCCCTGATGAGGTATAGAGAGGATGTTCAACAGAGAAAATAAATTCACCATTCTTTTTAAGACACTTTGAAATTTTGCAAACCAGGTCTTCAAAATTTGAAATGTAGTGAAAAGCTAATGAACTAAACACAATATCAAAAGTATCTGCAGGAAAGTTAATATCCTCTATTGCGGATTGTTGATAGGTAATTTTTTTATCATTATTAATATCAAGAGCAACTTCAAGCATCTTGTGTGAAAGGTCTATTCCTACTACTTCTTTAGCTCCATGATTGACTGCATATTTACAGTGCCATCCACATCCACACCCTAAATCCAAAACTTTTTTATCCTGAAAATTTGGGAGTAGTTTTTCTAATTCAGACCATTCACCAGCGGCCTTCAATCCCTTTTGGACCTTGACATTGATGCATAATTTTTGAAAAAACGTTCATTATCATATTTATTTTGTTTCATTTTTTATTCTCCATGTAAATATAGTTCATCATTTTATAAATATTTACATGGAAACTACAATTTTTTGAGCAATAATTCCTTTGTTCATCTATCTTCTTTCATATTCGATTAATTATTTTTCATGTATTTTATAGTCATATTCTATCATAAGCACTTTAAATAATCATTAAGTAGATAAATAAATACATCTTAATAATAAAAAGTAGGAGAACCTACTTTTCTTTATCTTCAACTTCTTTGAGCGCTTTTGAAGCCTCACTAAACAGCTCCTCAGCTTTACTTGTGGTCTTTTCAAAGGTATCTTGAATTCCTGTTTGCGTACCAACTGTTGCATTTCGGAGTGCTTCATCTTCAAGTTCCTTCATTTGCTCATTGCTTAATTTGGGGTTTATTTCAGGCATAATCCACCTCCTTCTTGACTTCATTATATTACACTTTTCGATAAAGCGCTAACATTTCGTTCAATAAAAAAACAACTCAAACAAAAATGAGTTGTTTTTACTATATTATGCATCAATTGTCGAGTACTGAGCATTATTTTCGATAAATTCACGACGAGGTTCAACTCTGTCTCCCATGAGCATATCAAAGATTTTGTCAGCTTCTGCTGCGTCTTCAACAGATACACGTGCCATTAAACGGTGCTCAGGATCCATTGTTGTATCCCAAAGTTGATGGTCATCCATTTCCCCTAAACCTTTATAACGTTGTACAGTAGGCTTTGTTCTTCCTTGTGCCCAACGTGCTAAAGCTTCTTGTAAATCTTTTTCTTGATTTTCACCCGGTTGAATGTATTCTTTTGTTTCTGAACCAACTTTGATACCGTAAATTGGTGGCTGAGCAATATAAACATACCCTGCTTCAACAACTGGGCGCATATAACGGTAGAAGAGTGTTAGTAAAAGCGTACGGATGTGTGCTCCGTCGACATCGGCATCGGTCATGATAACAAGTTTGTGATAACGTGCTTTCGACAAATCATAATCTGCTCCAAAACCAGTTCCCATTGCAGTGAATAGAGAACGAATTTCTTCATTGGCCAAAATTTTATCCATCGTTGCTTTTTCCACATTCAAAATCTTACCACGAATAGGTAAAATTGCTTGGAATTCACGATTACGTCCTGATTTAGCCGAACCTCCAGCCGAATCTCCTTCGACGATGAATAATTCTGTTTGTTCTGGATTATTTGATGAACAGTCAGCTAATTTACCAGGAAGGTTGGAAATTTCAAGCCCTGATTTTTTACGTGTCACTTCACGCGCACGTTTTGCTGCAATCCTTGCTTTACTTGCCAAAATCCCTTTTTCAACGATTTTACGAGCAACTTGTGGATTTTCTAACATAAATGTTGTCAAAGCTTCCGCAAAGAGTTTGTTAACAATTCCTGTTACTTCTGAGTTCCCAAGTTTTGTTTTGGTTTGCCCTTCAAATTGTGGATTAGGATGCTTAACCGAAATAACTGCTGTCAATCCTTCGCGGACATCATCCCCAGTTAAATTATCTTCGTTTTCTTTAAGAATTTTATTTTGTTTTGCGTAATTATTAATAACACGAGTAAGGGCTGTTCTAAAACCTTGCTCATGTGTTCCACCTTCATGAGTGTTGATGTTGTTAGCAAAGGACATCACTACTGAATGATAAGTATCAGTATATTGCATTGCTACTTCAACAGCAATTCCATCCATTTCACCTTCAGTAAAAATTGCTGGTTCAAAAATGACTGTCTTATTTTCATTTAAATATTCAACATAAGACTGAATTCCACCTTCATAATGGAAGTGAACTTCATTTTTTCCATTTCCTTCACGTTTGTCTGTTAAGGAAATGCGAAGACCGCGATTCAAAAAGGCTAACTCACGAACACGTGTTGCAAGCTTATCAAAATCAAATTCAACAGTTTCTGTAAAAATTTCTGGGTCTGGTACAAAGTGAACAGTTGTCCCTCTACGGTCAGTTTCACCAATAATTTTTAAATCATCTCCAACGAGACCACGATGATATTCTTGATAATATTTTTGGCCATCTTTATGAACAGTAACATCTAGTACTGTTGACAAAGCATTAACAACAGATGAACCAACACCGTGCAATCCACCAGAAACTTTATAGCCGCCTCCACCAAATTTACCTCCAGCATGCAACACTGTGAAGACTGTTTCCACGGCTGGACGACCCGTTTTTTCTTGAATATCAACCGGAATTCCACGTCCATCATCAACAACAGTAATTGAATTATCAGGCTCAATAAAAACCTCAATATGGCTTGCAAATCCTGCAAGTGCTTCATCAATTGAATTGTCAACAATTTCCCAGACTAAATGGTGCAAACCTTCTTTTGAGGTTGAACCAATATACATCCCTGGACGCATACGTACAGCTTCAAGACCTTCGAGTACTTGAATTTGACTGGCGTCATATTCGTCTGCAAGCATTTCTAAATTTTTATTTTCTTCGTTCAAAGTTAACTCTCATTTCTATGAAAAACTTACTACCATTATACCATAAATCAGCGATTTTAGCTCTAGTCTAATGTATTTTACAAGTCAATCTATCAAAAGTAAATAAGCAAATTCCTGATGAAATTTGCTTATTTACTTTTCTTTTTTTAAAGATTACAGAAGAATCTCCCCTAGTTCGTGAATTGTATGAGTTGGTTCACTATTAACTTTCGCTTTTTTTATTGGTTCTAGTCCTTGTTTAAACTGTCCTAAATCTGTGGAACTGTCAAAATATATGGTCGCTATCTCCGCAGCTTTTCCTGCTTCAATATCTAGTGGCCGATCACCAATCATTACTGTCTTCTTTGGATTAAGCTTATATTTATTTAAAAGGTAATTTATTGATTCGGGTGCAGGTTTTCGTTTGAAGCCATTATCAGCTGTGACAACCTCTGTAAAGTATGAATCAATTTCTGCTGCTGAAAGAATTGTCAAAACCTGATGATTCCTGTGAGAAATCATGAAATTTTTCTTACCATTTGCTGACAGGCTTGTCAGCACGTTTTTAGCATTGGGAAATAGAATGGGTTTTTCTAATTCCTCCGCTTCTAATTTTTTATATTCTTCTAAGAATCCCGGCAAATCATACGCAAACTTTTCGACGGCATAGGCTGTTGAAACTTTAAGTGCATCATATACGTCAGTACGCAAAACAACGCGCTCTGCCATTGACCAAAGTGCGGCAGCAAAAGCATGACTAGAGCTTTCATAATTGTCTAACAAAGTTCCGCCCAAATCCCAGATATAATTTTCGTAGTCCATGTAAAATATTATACCATACCTACTGGAACGATGTATTTGTTAAATAAATGAAAGTGGTATTATTTTTCTTCTAATTTAACAATGATTTCATTACCACTTCTATCTTCAATAATAAGTTTTTCTTCATCAGCAGTTTGTAGGCCTTTTAATTGTTTGGCTTGTTCTTTTATTTGGTTAAAATAATCTTTGTCATTAACATAAACAAGAAACTCTAAAAGTCCGGGCAAATCCGTGGTATGATTATTCAATTTGGTACCAGTCCAATTATTAAAAGCAAAATGGTGATGATAATTACCAGATGAAATCCAGCTTGCTGAATTAATTGCAAACTTTTCAGTCATCTCAAAAAGTTTTTGATAAAAGTTACTTTCTTCCACGACATCGGCGACACTCAAATGAATATGACCCATTCTTGTCAGGACTGGCAATTTATAATTTTTATTTGAATCTGTTGCATCCGCGAGAAGGCTGTCAGCATCAAGTGTCTCTGTCATTCCAATAATTTTGTCAGCTTGTCTATTCCAAACTTTTTCATCATTATCCTGATAAATCTCTATTCCATTACCTTCAAGGTCTTCCAGGTAAATTGCTTCACTATACCCATGATTTGCTGCTCCAACGACTGGAAATTCATTCTCTAGTAGGTGTGTTAAGAAATCCCCCAAGTCAGAACGTGTAGGCAAAACAAGAGCCAGATGGTACAAACCGTATGTTTTTGTATCATCACTCTTGACTTTTTCTAAACGAATCAGTTTAACCTGACTTTCTTTTATTCCTAAATCAACACCCCTTTCGTCTTGACTCAAAACATCCAATCCCAAAACTTTTTGATAATATTGTGTTTCTAAATCTATGTTAACAACATTTAAAGTGACTAAATCTAATCTTATTTTTGATTGATATTGATACATAGTTCCTCTTTTCTTTAATTGTTATTTATTTTTCGTTTACGCTTGTAAACCTTAGTTATATTATATCTTTATTTCTTAATTGGTACAAGAAAACAAACTTATTTTGTTTTTCCAATAATATTTGATAAAAAAATTACTCACGAAACTGAGTAATTTTATAGTTGAATATTTATCAAAGTTTTTTCCAAAAACTCTTTTGATAGAAGCGAAATGCTAAAGTTACAGGAATTACTAGCAGGACTAAAATACTAAGATTAACAATCAAAGGAGCAGGAATAAACATGATGAGAGCAACAGCCCCTCCGATAAGGCTTCCTGCTCCTAATATGGTAACAAAGAAAATGATAAAGACACGAAAACCTCCAGCGCCTCGGGTGAAGAGTTGAGTAATCGTCGTCCAATTTAAATTTAGCAAATGCCAATCTCGAACGAAATAATGAAGTGAAGTCAGATAAACACCAACGGCATTCCCAATTAAAAGTCCTATAAGAAATAAAAGAGGAACTTTCAATAAGATGGCAATAATCAAAGAAAGTATGATGTCGAGAATTAATTGTATGATAAAAACAAAATGAAATTTCACTCGGAAATAAAAACTCAAATTCATTGGTAAACTTTTAAAATAATTAAAATTCTCACGGTCAAGAGAAATAATCATTGAAGAGAGTGAGCTATTATTAATGGTTAGAAGAGCTAGACTGATGCCTATGATAGGGAAAATCGCAAAATACTTCAAATCCAACTGTGATAAATTTAAGCCACTCGATAAAAGTCCCGGTATCATGGCGAGGGGGAAAATAAATGAACCTGTCAATACTTGAATCCATAAGGTAGGATTTTTAATAAGTCCCAAGTTATAAATTCGTAATTGCGAGGCAAAACTTCTTGTTTTATTTGATTTTCTTTTTTGAATGACTCTTGTTTTTGTGTTTTCCTCTAAAAGAATTTGAAACATTTTCGGAACTATTCGAAGTTTGAAAACATAATAAAGAACTATCAATAGTGCTAAAAAGAGAACAAAACTTAAAAAGCTACAAAAAGAGAAAGGTTCAACCAGCCATTTCCAAAACGGCATAAATGGAATAAATGTTGTTCTATCCACTAGATGTCCCGTAGAACTAATAGTTGTTTGAGAATTATTAAGATACATAATTCCTACGAAAATTCCTACCATTGAAATTAGTAATAGAATCGTTTGTGAAATTTTTTTATAACGTTGAAACAGCTTAGATTGAACTAAAAAAGTAATCAACCAAACGCTTAATGTTAAAAATAATAAAGCAAACAAGAGAAATCCAATTAGTCCAATCAAAATTCCTAAAATTCCATTCGCTCTGAATCCTGTCAATAAAAAGAGAACTAAAAGAGGCATTAAATATGGAAAAATAACAAAGATTACCACCAAAAATTTAGCTATGAAAATATTAATACTCTCAAATGGAAGTGGAAGATAATCCCGAAAGTCTTTACTCTCATAAAAAATATTTAAAATTGCTGACAGAGCTTGTGAGAAAGTCATCAGAGCAAATAAAGCACAATAAAAAGTGAAAAAACCTGGATATTTTGGAAAATCAATTGCAAGCATCATCAATCCAAAAATCGGCAACATGATAAGCGAAACAAGGCCATATTGAATTAAAAGTGATCTGGTTAAATTTTTTGCTTTGTTTTTTTCCCGTTGGCGTTGGGTCACTTGAGGATTAGCATAAAGTAAATTTACTGTAAATAGACTTTTAATTTGTTGAAGATTCATAATCAACCCCTCCAGCTACTTCTTCTTGCTGACGACCGACCATTTTTAAATAAACTGATTCTAGAGATTGTTCTTCGGCCGAAGCTAATAGTTCATCAACTGTCCCCGTATAAATCAATTCACCAGCTTTTAAAATTGCCAATTGGTCACAGAGTTGTTGGGCTACCTCTAAAGCATGGGTGGAAAAAATAACGGTTTTCCCTTGCGCTGCGTGGGCTTTCATTAAATTTTTCAAATCAAAAGCTGCTTGAGGGTCCAAACCTTGTAATGGTTCATCTAATATCCAAATATCCGGTGTTGATAAAAGTGCCCCGATGACAATCACTTTCTGACGCATTCCGTGAGAAAAGCTCTCGATAGTTTGAGATTCTTTTTCTTCAATATCAAAAAGTTGAGTGAGCGTTTTTAACTGTTTTTCTTTTTCAGATTGTTCCAATGAAAAAGCTGAGGCAATCAAATTCCAATATTCATTCGGGGATAATTGTAAAAATATATCTGGAGTATCTGGAACATAGCCAATCCTTTTTTTAATTTCCGAATGATGTTCGGCAAGCTTTTTGCCGTCAACTAAAATCTCACCACTTGTCGGTTCAATAATGCTGGTTAAACACTTGATAGTCGTAGATTTTCCTGCACCGTTATGACCTAGAAATCCAAATATTTGTCCTTCTGGAATCGTTAAACTTAAGTGATTTAAAGCTACTTGACTACCATACACTTTTGTTAATTCATTAATTTCAATCATAAATTTACCTCAATTCAACCTTATTTTTGACATTAAACTCATTCTTTGAACATATTATATCATAGAATATTCTGAATAAATTCAATATATCGTAAATAAGAAAAAGAAACCAACTGGTTTTTTTTAAGCTTGCTCGGATTTTGACAAAAGAATGACGGAAACAATGACCATAACGATTCCTAATAATTCAAGCGGAGTTAATTTTAAGCCAAATAATGGAATGCTTAAAAAGACAGAGGTCAATGGTTCGGTCGCTGTCGCCACGGAAACAACGAGTGGCGAAATTAATTGAAAGGCTCTTAAAAGCAATAAAAAAGCCAGTGCTGTTCCAACAATAGAAATTGTTAAAACATAAAAAATTGACAAGGGTTCAATTCGAAAATCAATACGCCAAACTGGATAGAAGATATTACAGGCAATCCCCGCAAGCATCATTCCCCACCCGGTCATATTGAGTGCGCCATATTTATCTAATAATGGCCGAGGGATGATTGAGTAAATAACAACAGCTACACCAGCGAGAAGGCCTGTTACAAGAGCTAGGGGACTGATTGATAAATGTTTGATATTTCCGTCCGTAATCAACAAAAAAACACCTATCATTGCTAAAATGACGAATAAGACCGATTTGGGTTTTGGGACTTGACGTTGAAAAATGAGTAAATAAAGCATAATAAAAACGGGTGCTGTATATTGTAAAATTGTCGCTGTAGCACTATTTGAAAGTTGAATGGCCACATAATAAAAATATTGAACAGAAAATACCCCACCAAAAACATACAAAAAGAGGGTTGGCATATTCTTTTTTGATTTCCAGACATCAAAAAAACGCTTATGGTCTCGCGAAAAAGACATGGCCAATAAAATAATACCAGCAATCGTTAAACGTGTTGATGTAATCCAAAGCGGGCTACCATGATAATCACGGAAAAAAAGCTGACCAAAAATGCCAGAAATTCCCCACATACAACCGGCAACTACTGCATAAAGTGTGCCTTTAAAAATTTGTTTTTTAACATTCATTTTTATATTATACCATACATCAAGAGGGTTCATTAGGGTTCAATCATCATTATATTTTTATATATTACGTTCTCGATTATTAGTGAGTTTAAGACATAATGGAGTTAAAAGAATAGCTTAATATTTTATCAAACAAGGAGTGTGTATCTTAAAGATTAGCAGAAAATTTGTTAAAGCTTTACATTATTTTACTCTCAATATGGCTCCAAAATTTTATATTTACTTGAACCACTTCATGCGAGAGGCGATATAGCCCCAATTTTTTTATTTCCTTAGTCAGTTATTTTTGTAAAAAAAAACATTTTATATAAAATGTTTTTTTGGTTATTTTAATAAAATAATCGGATAAGAATTCCACCGAAGATAAGAACAATTGCACCACAGAGTCTATTAGCCATCTGTGCAAAAGCAATCATTTCCATTCTATCTGATGCAGACAAGACAGCAATGTTACCTGTTCCACCCATAGAATTATTGATCATCCCTGCACCAATGGCAGTTTCGACTGGATAAAGTCCAAAGAGGCGAGCCAAGAACCAACTAGCAAGTCCCATTACAACAACACTTGTTAAGCAAAGTACAACAAATTGCCATGTAAATGCTGAAGCAAGAGTATTCAAGTCAATCAAAGCAAGACCAATACCTGCCAAAACAGCATGAGTAAGGTTTGTCATAATCACTTGGTTAAACATTACAACAGATTCTTCTAAATCTTTAGGAACAGTATTTGTTGCTTTCAAGATAAATACAATAATAATCATAAATGCATATTGATGAATATTAGGGAAGAATTTGTTCAAGATGTCACCCCAGCCATTAAAAGAGCAAAGGCAAAGAGCATTCCTGTTCCGATTTGTTGAGCATCTAATTTTATTTTAGGCTTAGCCAACTCTTCTTTAGTTGCTGCAACAAGAGTCCCATGTCCATTATATTTAGATTTGTTGAATACTTTAGCGATAGATAAGGCACCAACAATCGCAAGAATATTACCAAAAGTAACTGCTGGAGCAAGTTGAGAGAAGATAGCTGCTTGGTTTCCATGAGCCAATCCGGCTGCATAGATTTGAGAGAGTGGAGTAATTCCAGCTCCCATACCACCTGACATCATTGGCATAGAAACATACATTACAGAATCAGCAAATCCATTACCAATAAGCATTCCTACAAGACCTACTGAGAAGAAACCAATTACCATAGTGATTAAAGCAATCGGAATAAATTTCTTGGAAGCTTTAACCAAAAGATTTCTGTTCATTCCTAAAATAGATCCACAGATAAGTGCAGCTATATAAAAATCAAGAAATCCAAATTTCCCTCCCATAAAATTGGAAACTGCTCCAATAACATTTGAAGGAACAATGTGGAAGAAAGATAATAGAGTAGCACCAATTAAAGTGAAAACAGATCCCCCACCTAAGTATGAATTCATAATAGGGAGTTTTTCTCCTATGAAGTATAATAGGTGACCTAATGTTACAAGTAGAAGAGTTAACCCTACCATATCAAGTGGAAGTTTTCCTAATAGCGTTACAACTATGATGACAGCTACGAAAAAGGCATATGAAGGAAGACTAATTCCCGATATTTTCGTTTCTTTAAGTTTTTTCATTTAAGATATTCCCCTTAGTACTCCGGATACCATTTAAGATCACGAACTGCTTTAGCCATATCAGTTTCTTTAGATTCAGTAAGACCTTGTTCTTGAGCTTTCTTAGCAACTGCTTCTGCAACTTTAATTGATACATCAGCAACAAATTCAAATGGAGGAAGAACAGGAGCACCTGGTTTACCTGGATCTACTAAACCGCTCAATGAATGTGCAGCTGCACCGATCATTTCATCTGTCAAAAGTTTTGCTTCAGATGCCAACATTCCTAAGCCCAAACCTGGGTAGATAAGTGAGTTGTTTGCTTGACCAATTTGATAATCAACACCTTTGTAGCTGATTGTTCCTGAAGGAACACCAGTAGCGACAAAAGCTTTTCCATCAGACCACTCAATAACTTGTTCAGCTGTAGCTTCCATTTTTTTAGTTGGATTTGAGATAGGGAAGATTACTGGGCGTTCTGTATTAGCACACATTGCTTCAACAACTTCTTTTGTAAAAGCACCTGGATTAGTTGAAGTTCCTACTAAAATAGTTGGTTTTACAGTCTTAACAACGTTAAGAAGGTCAGTCATATCTCCAGCATCTTTATAATCAGCACGTTTTTTAGCAAATGGTTTTTGAGCTGGTGTAAGGTCTTCCATATCATCAAAAAGTAAACCTTGTTGATCAATCATGAAGAAATGTTTGTAAGCTTCTTCTTCAGAAAGACCTTCACTAACCATTTCAGCATGAACACGACCAGCAATCCCTGCTCCAGCTGAACCACCACCATAGCAAAGGTATACTTGATCAGTTAATTTTTCACCTGTAATGTCAAGTGATCCGAAAATACCACCTAAAACAACAATACCAGTTCCTTGAATGTCATCATTAAATGTTGGGATTTTTGTTTTGTAGTTATTTAAAATTGTTGCAGCGTTTGAACGTCCGAAATCTTCCCAGTGAAGGTACAATTTAGGGAAAATTGATTCTGCAGTTTCTACAAATTGATCGACGAAACTGTAGTATTGGTCACCGTAAATACGTTCTTGATGGTTTCCAAGATACAAATGATCTTCTAAAAGTTCTTTTCTATTTGTTCCTGCATCAATAACAACTGGAAGTACAGACGCTGGATCAATACCTGCTGCGGCTGTATAAATCATTAATTTACCAACTGAGATATCAACACCTTGAGTTCCCCAGTCTCCGATACCAAGGATTCCTTCAGCATCAGTTACAACAATAAGACGAATTTCTCTGTCACCTGCTGCATTTTTCAAAGTTTCAGTAATGTTTTCAGGGTGGTTAATATCAAGATAAGCAGCATATTGTGGATCTACGAACAAATGACTGTAGTTTTCAATTGTATCAGCAATTGTTGGATCATAAACAACTGGATTAAATTCTACAATATGTTTGTTAAATAAGTAGTAAAACAAAGTACGGTTTGTATTAAAAATTTCCATCAAGAAATGACGTTTTTCTAAATCAGATGGTTTTGTCAAATATTGTTCGTAAGTTTGTTCAGCTTGTTCTTCAATTGTTTGAACAGTTGGTGGAAGAAGACCAATCAACCCCAATTCTTGACGTTCTTTCATAGTAAAAGCTGTTCCTTTATTTAAAAAAGGATTGTTTAAAATTTCATGTGCACGCATCGTACAACCTCCATAAAAATTATAATTAATGTTATTACTTTATTACTATAAACTTCTTTTATCGTTATAGTCAAATCCCTTGGTGTTGATAAATTTTATTTATAACGCATAAATAATGTCAATGTTTATCTAAAAGGCTTGATATAAAAATAGATAATATTAATCAAAGAAATAATAGTAATAATTAGCTTATAACTATTAAATG
>OGTL01001930.1_pt1 | contig 16926 bp, 19 predicted proteins | sample 1553601 | NCBI WGS metagenome assembly OGTL01 (sample SAMEA2580112, study PRJEB22360) | human gut metagenome | biome: human gut; feature: human-associated habitat; material: faeces | place: Denmark | collected 2008/2010 | reverse complement strand
TTCCGTAATTCCGTAGAAAAGCTTTGCGTCTCGTGGGCGTTCTCACTAATTGAGTGCGTAACGGTATGGGCACTGAAACTACCAGTGCCACATACCGACGTACTCAAACCCACGAGTCACAAAGCTTTTTTACGGAATTACCGGAATCCAAAGGAACCGGCAACGAACAATTGTCACACACCCATTAACCTTTGCAAACCACCTTGCACCCCTTTGGCAAACTATTCGAGCCTGACATAACATTCCATTGTTCCTCTGTCTCTGTACCCTCATAATTAACGATTGTTAACTTATTACACTCGTTAAAGGCTGTGTCCTCAAGGGACGTCACAGTTTCCGGAATAGTAATTTGAGATAATGCTGTGCAGCCTGAAAAAACATATAGTCCTATGCTTGAAACACCCTTTGGAATTTCAATTTTTTCTAAATTTTTGCAATATCTAAATGCAGCAAATTCTATTGTTTTCACGCTATCGGGAATCGTTATATTTTTCAAATTATCGCAGCTTTCAAATGCATTCGTTCCAATTGAAATCAACCCTTTTTACAATATAACACTTTCTAATTTTTCACAACAATAAAATGCTGTCTCTTCTATCGGTTTTACACTATCAGGAATCGTTACATTTTCGTCATGTCCCTTATATTTCACAAGCACAACTCTTCCATCTTCATATTCCTTCAATTTAAAATCTGAGTTTTCTTTCTCTGAAGAATCTTGATCTGGTGTTTCTGTTGGCACTGGCGTTGCTGTCGCTGCTGGTACTTTGCTTACAGCATTGTTTTTAGAACTATTATTTCCGACATCACTCTTTTTTACTGCTGTATTTCCCGCCTTCCTTACCGTAACCGGAATCACACATTTTATCATACCTTTTACGGTTACTGTCAGTTTGGTTTTCCCGGATTTTTTTCCTGTGATAGTTATCTTCTTTTTTGATACTTTTACAGTCGCCTTTTTCTTTATGTTTATTGTGATTTTTTTCTTGTCCACCTTCACTTTTTTGCTTGCTGCCATGGAGGTACTATCGTAGTGCAAGGCATTTTATTTCATTTTTCCAACTTTTTCATCACCATGAGCAATGCCATTCAGTGATTATAGGAACTGTATGTATATACTAATTGCATACAGCGGGGTTGACAAAGAAATCTCTTACCCTTAATTTTAACAATTTTATTCTATATAGCCAAAATCTGTTGTTCTCACTAAATATCTTTCACAACTTTGAATATCCTTGTACTCATGAATATAAGTCGGTTCAGAAAGTCTAAATGCTCTAGCCAAAACCGAACAATATGGAAGTTCTGCCGATTTTTGTTGACCACTTGTCGGAAATACATAGTTAAATCCCATATCAGAAGCTTTATTCGATGCACACGAAAAATAACGTATACCTATTAATTGATCATAGTCATCCCCCTTATTTTTCCCAATTTCACTTCGTACCCATTGCATTAACAATTGTGGAATTATATACTCAGCCGCAAATGGATCACTTTTACAAACTCTTATATAAGAAGATGCTGCAATTAATGGATACCACAACAAATAAGTTTCTTTAACACTATCATCCTCTAATAAATGAAATGAAATTCGTCTTGCTCCCTCATTTTGTCTATCAACAAAATCTTGTGGTTTCACACCTAATTCAATTACTCTTACGTTTGTATTTGTGTATTCAATACTTCTTTCCAATTTGAATACAGAAGCTAACACAAAGTCTTGATGAGGGTTCATATGAATTTCTTCACAACACAATGCTAATGACGTTCCTAGATATAAACTTGGGTATCCAGCTATACTATAACGATTTGTTGACACTTTACATCTAAGATTATATGGTGTATGAAATGCTCGAGTTCTTTTATACGGTTTATTATCTCCTACACTTACTGCACGAAATAATTTCAAATCTTTTCCATCATCAAATTGTTCCATAACACTTTTTTGATAAATTCTTAATGGCTGTTGCATCAACAAATTCATGGCCTTTTCAAAGGTCAGATATGCCTTACAAGGGAAACCGTTTAAGTAGTAGTTTACAGATTTAACCAATAAACCACACACTCCTTTGATTTTTTTCATGTCTATTCTAATCCCGTTTCGATAGATATTTGGGTTATCAGCATATATCTCTAACTCTTTAATATAGGAATCAAATAATTTCTCTAGTGTCATAGAAAAATTTGCACCATCCCAACGGATAGGTAAATAAAATTTTTCTTTATTTAATATATCACGAAAATTAGCATCAGAAATATCAAAAATCATATCATCTCTCCTTCAACCATCTCATAAGACTCGATTTTTTCTAACTTTACCAGTCTTTTTACTTGAAAATTTATAAGTTACTTCCGGTTTAAAGAATTTCCATAAGTCATCCAAAGTACGGAAATTATTCTTCATCGTAATCATTCCTTTCAAAATTAATATTAAGGGAAGAAGTTCTATTTTGTTACCAATAGGTATTAAAAACAGTAAAAATATCATAAAGATAAGACTCCACAAAAGTTTTAAATCTTAAACTAGCAGCATTAGCACACATATTATATCATTCAGTATTTTGTTTTCAAGTTAAAACTAAGTATGGAAAAACTCTGATGACCAAAACTTTAACCTTTTTTAATTATAAGTTTTTATAAATCACCTTTCTGTTTACGCCTTTCTTTTTCAAAAGTTTCTTCCTGTCATACAGATACACAATAATGTTGCAAGTCCTCTCCAAAATCTTCTCATTCTATCCTTTCCTTTTTAAATTATTACACTCTACACGGCTCAAAAAGATACCGTAGAGCTAACTATATTGAATAAAATTATATCATAAAGTTTTTGGAAAGCAATCTAATTTTTGTAAAATAATCACCTTTTTCCCCTTTTCAAGAGAACCACAGTTTCTATCCCTGTTGAGACTACTTTCGGAATACACTGCCTCCAGCTTGTCACTAACATTGGAACACATTTTATCGACGGATGTACCAAGTTTCTCCATGGCATTTTTAGCCGTCTTTCGCTTTCCAAACTGCTTTTTTGCATTGTCAAATCCATCCTTGAAACCTGTTTTGTATATAAAAGTTATTTTATAGGGAACAGCATTTCCATCTTTATCATAACCACCTATAATAACCTTTTCAATAACACTTTCAAAAACAGCTCGATCAAACTCCTCTAAAACACCATTGTTTTTGAGAGATTTTCTAAATTCATTTAATCGTCTTCGAAGGTTACATTCTTCTTCAGACTGTTTCTCATAATAATTTAGCTTTGCCCGATTTTGGGTTAACTCTTTTTCATAAGAAATCTCTGCCTCTTCGTAAATATCCTGTGCAATCATACCACTCAAATATTTATCCAGCAAATTCTTACGCTTATTTGTTATATTATTTATCTTCTTTTCCAGACGATGCATCATTTCTTGTGAATCATCTTCCTTCAAAGTTTTCTCAACTCTTCGTAGAAATTCCTCCAATACATCCTTGTGATCCGTGCATATCATGCGGTATGATTCCACAAATGCCTTTTCAATAACTTCCTCCGGCATACCTTTACACTTCGGACAATATTGCTTTCCATTCCTAACAAAATTATCACATTGCCATATATATTTCTTATACTTTGATCCACTATGCCATGCCCGCCTGCATAATGTAGTATCACAAAAACCACATTTCAACATGCAGCTAAAGGCATATTGTCTACTAAATTTTTCTCGTTTTCCCACAACTACTTCTTTTTTTCTACCACTGGTTCTCCTTGCACGAATTTCCTGTGCTTTTTCAAAAGTCTCTCTTGAAATAATTGGAATATGGTGATCTTTTATATAGAATCTATCCTCTTCCCCTCGATTTTCCAATCTTCTTTTGGAAATTGGATCTACGGTAAAACTTTTACCAAGAAGAATATCTCCCATATATTTTTCATTATTCACCACTCCCATAACACTAGAGCTGCACCATGGATTACCACGTATCGTATGGCTCCCCTGTTGATTCAACTCCTTCGCTATCATAGTGCTTCCAGCTCCGGCAACATATCTGTCAAATATATATCTAACAGTTTCTGCCCCCTCTTCATTTATGGATAATGTCTTAGTCACCAAATCGTAATCATATCCAATGCATCCCTGGAAGCCAACCAACTCCCCTCTCTGCATTTTCATTTTCAAGCCCTTTTTCACATATGCGGAAGTATTCTCCACTTCCTGCTGTGCAACAGAACTCAAAATCGTCATTAAAAACTCGCCATCTTTCAAGGTGTTGATTTTCTCTACCTCAAAATATACAGCTATGTTTCGCTCCCTCAGCATACGCACATATTTTAATGTATCTAATGTGTTACGAGCAAATCGTGGCAAGCTTTTGGCAAGTACCATGTCAATCTTTCCATCTTTGCAATCTTGAATGAGTTTCTGAAACTGCTCTCGATTATCCTTAGTTCCTGTCATCGCTTTATCCGCATACACTCCAGCATATACCCAATCCTTATTATTCTTAATCATGTCCGTATAATACCGAACCATAGAGTCATAACTCTTTATCTGATCCTCATCATCCGTACTGACACGACAATAGGCTGCCACACGCATACGCTCTATTTTTCGCGGATTTGCTAAATTCTTATTATTCTCTTGTGCCTTTATCACTTCGACTTTCAATGTGTCACCTCGTTTTTTGTGTTCCATTCGTAGTGTATATAGCCATAATACAATAGTACATTTATTCTGTCAAGGTGAAATATCAGATATAACCTGATAATCTTTTCTTATTGTACGCAGTATCTTTTCATACTCTTCCTCCGTAATCATATTCTTTGACTTTAGTTGCTTGAGCATTGCCAACTGCATACTATATCTTATGATTTTGTTCACATTCATTCGCATATCATTCCTTTTCTATATCTGCTAATAGCAAACAACAACATAACTTATTACCTGCTATTAGCAGATACTCCATATAATCTCCAGTTGAAATCATCGGTCACTGTGGTCAGCAGCACACTCTGGACTCGCACCATCTCTTATAGACCATAAAGGGAGTATCATTATCATAGAACAGTCGCAACCACGGAATCACCACAATTCCTCTTTTGCATGGATGTTATCGCTCCCGGCATCTCACATCAGGCAGATTGATCGGATTTATATTTCCTCTCCATCAATTCAGCCTTACCGATCCTGGCGCATCTGCGGCACGGCGCAATGCGTAACTGTTCCTTATGTCCGATGAAATCATCATATTCAGTTAATGTGTCCTTATTGTAGACACACTCTTAGTATAAAAAGGGACTTTTTTTTTGACTAGACTATTTATTCCGCAGCATTTACCACGGTTTATCGCAAGAAAATATGAAAACTTCCGAAAGCACGAACAAGGCGGCCTGTAAGCCACCTTGACATTTTTCTAAATATTTTTTACTTTTTCTCTAATGTTGTCTGGCAGATCCGATATTGAATCTTCTGATTTATATGTTACTGTAGAATAACTTTTTTCGTTCGTCTGCTTTGAAAAAATGTATTTTACCTCATATAGTTCTTCAAATCTGCTAGTACTGATATCTTCTACTCGGAACGAATAGGGAACCAGACAATCATCAATCAAAGTTCCTGTCTTGTCCCGATTCGGTCCACATAAAAGAACAAATTGAAAATTAGTTACTCCTATTTTATATATAGCCGTTATCGTCACTATTTCTGTCGCAATCATTACATTGGTGCATGTAACCTTATACAAATTCTCCAAATGATTGATTTTCCTTTCCGCCAGATCATACGGATGCGTCTTATCAAACATCACTTCACTTGGTCTTAATCCTTTTTTCTTCTTTGCATGAAGGAAAAAACCTTTTGCTTTTAAATTAGTCTTCACTCCGGTTAAATGTAAGAATGAAGAACTCTTAAAGACGATTTCAACATATCTGTCCTCATATACATAAAGAAAAGTTCTTCCTGCTAAATGTTTTTGATAATTAATCGCTGCACTATGTATTTTCTTTAATAATTTTGATTTTCCCATCTTTATTCTCTCTTTCTTTCCTTCACTACGCCACAAAAAAAAGGGAAGCTCTCGCTTCCCTTAGAATCACCACTGGCAGTTTGCTTAAGCTGTTACCCTCAAGCCAATCGCATATGACCTAATCCTCATATTGGATATGGCATTTTCCTCCAGGATACTGTGCCACGCAGTTTGTTATAACCGAAATTATAACATAGCCACAAATCTTTACATCCTTTGTGTGGATGTCCAGTGCTTTCTATCTATTATATTATGAAGAAATTTCGATTTTGTCAATCAAATTTCTTCATATACAATATTTTATGTACTAAGTGAAACATACTTTTTAAATCTTCTTTTCTGCAATCGTTCTTAAACTCTGCAAAAACTCAAACAATATCTCCTGATATTCCGCCGGAAGCAATCTTGATTCTTGGATCAGTTCAATCTCCTGCATTTTCTGCAGTACCAGAATCTGTTCATTCGTTTGAAACAATTCAAAAGGTTCAATGCTCATTCCATGACTTACCTTAACAATATTGCTCTCCCGAATATCATAATCTTCTTTTCTGAGTATGTCATACAACGTACTTTGCGACATTCCGCTCTTCTGCGAAAATCTGTACTTTGACATTTTTGTTGCTTCTAAATATTGAATTAGTTTTTCTCGGACTATGCTCTTATACATCTTTCAAGCATCCACATCCTTCCTGTGACCACAAGTAAAGTATACACTGCCCTTTTATTGTATGGTAGACTATTTGTTCCGTGGTAAGTACCACGGTAATCCGTGATATTCTTTTTACAACCAATCACATAATACACTTTGAAATTTCCACTTTTTTGGAATTTTCGACTAATCCTGTTATTTTTGTGCTTTTTGATATAGTTCTATAATGCATCTCGCCCGATAACACAAAAGTTCAATAATAGAAGGATCGGATGTCGTCTCAATTCTAATGTATTCTGTAAGGTTTATAATCCAGTTACAGATGGCGGTTTTCGTTGAAACAATCCTCATCCGAAAAACATTGTCCTGCGCTTTCATTTTTGATGTGATTCGAAATTCCAGTTCCACCGCTTCCACCAGTGTTTCATCAACCAAAAGTGTAGCACTGACTGGCTCTTCATATGACATACGTGGATGCTCTTCCAAATACTTTGAGATTTCAAAAAACTCGTCAACACTTTCTACAGAATAAAAATCTCGCCCACGCTCAAAGTTCATTTCCACCTGCTCCATCCGGTCGATTCGATAATGCGACAGCGCATCCCTTCCATCTGTATTGCAGATCAAGTAATACCAGCCTCCGCTAATGATCAAAAAATACGGGGATACTTTAAACACTTTATCTGTCAGTCTCCCATTTTTTCGATACCGAAATGATACTGTTCTTGATCTTTTAATCGCTTTCCCAATTTCAACTAAGTAATTATAGATAGACGCATTTTTTGTTCTCTTTATCATTTCACGGTACTTCACAAATTCAAACCAGCTGCCAAAATATTTGCTGGCACATCGTTTCAACTTTTCAAGCAGCCTTTTGGCGCAATTATTATCTATCCCCGGAGAAAATAAAATGCTATCATGTAGCATGCGGATTTCTGTATCAGTAAACAATCGGCCATTCAGATAATAGGTTTTTATGTAACCGCCCGATTGATTTGGGTTTGCAACCGTTCTTTCACATATTTGCAATTCCTTTTGTCCATCTGGTTTCCATTGTGTTTCTTGAAAAAACAAGTTCAGCTGGCGAATATTCGATGAAACCAGTTTTTGTAATCCCAATCTTGTCATTCTTCTTTCCGCTTCAAAATCCTCTTCCAATCGATTGCAGATAAAATCCATAGTAACCATGTGCTCCGTATCTGCGTGTTTCCATAAGATTCTAAGTATCAATAACGGAATCATCTTCTTGCTAGTTGTTTTTCCCATGTGTTTTTTCTCCCTTCCCGCATTTAGCAAAAATACTAAATCCATTATTGCAAAAGAAAAGAGGAAACATGTTCCTAACACGTTCCTCTTGATTCTTTACCTGTTACTCATATTCATTTACTTTGCCGGATTCGGCGGTATGTACTCTGTCAATTCTCCTAAATCCACTTGCAGATACAGACACAATTTACATAGGAATTTCAAATCCCATCTACTCTGTTTGTCTTGGCAGTATCGGTTGAAATTTGTACGGGGGATATCTAACTCCTTGCAGACTTTTGTCTTGCTAATCCCCTTCTCTTTCAAAATTTCTTCAATTCGTAAATGAAGATGGCCAAATTCAGTAACATACTCATTCGTACTTTGCATGCGAAACATCTCCTATAAAAGTATGATTTAATTTTATAGGATTAGTAGCATTTACATAATTCACAAATAAGTTACTAACAGATGTGTGAGTAACTTATTATAGAAAGGACTGAATTTTTTCTACACCTCTATCTCCATAGGAGACAGCAACTCTTTTGCTCTTTCCTCTACTGTTTTGTCATAATCATAAATTACATCCAAAATTGCCCTCTCTCTATCATCTTCATTTTCAATATTGGAATACTTATTTCCAACACCCTCTGTTATGACATTTGTTATCTTGTCAAATATCATAAACATGCAATCGGACCCCATAGGCGATGCTCCACCCATATATAAATTTGCGAATTTCCGATTTGTGTCACATATTTCCAGTAATATTTTCATGCTAGATAGTGTCATGTTTTGTAGTCACTCCATTCGATTTATATTATCCCGTTATTATTTTCTCTATAACACAATTTCATTTTATGATTTGAAACATATGTACACTATTATACTTTTCGTAAATATAAAAACTTTGGTACATAGTTAAAATACATATATAATTCATCCCCATTACTCTTCCATTTTTAATATTTGTAAAGAGGATAAATCAACTTTTTTTCTACTGATATTGTTAGAATTAGGTTCAAAAATAGCCGTTTGCTCTTTTATCCCCTCTTCTATTAGTTTCTTCACATCATCATAGTTTTTTAATCGACCTTCCATTTCGTTATCAATATATATATTATCAAATTTTAATCCAGCAAATTCAAAGAATGCTTTTTGCTTAATATTGATTAATGTATTTTTTCTTAGTTCCTCCAAGTCAACATCAGAAAAATCCCCAATAATTGATTGTTCTTGCCATTCTGATTCTTTAAATGTATTTGTTATACCTACATATATTGTATCAATAGCATTTTCCACCTCTTTCGTAATAGAAAGATTGACAGCAATATTGCAATTATAAGTTTCAATAATGGAAATGATTTTATTGACCAATTCTAAATCATTCTTTAATTCTTCAATTGTCTCCTCACCTAAAGAATTTGATAATTGACAACTAAAGAATAATTCCCCTGTTTTGTGGGTTCTAATCTGAATTGTTTCACCCTCTCTTGCTTCTATTAAAAAATGTATATTTTTTTCAATTTGGTACCAGTTATCCGCAACAAAATTGTAGGTAAAATTAGTTATTTCTGTATCTTTATGATATGTGAGTTTTATAATAATATCACCCTTTTTATTCTCATTAGAAATTACAATAATATTATCATCTGGATTAACTGGCATTCTCTGCAACCAAATATCATCATAAATAGTCTTTTTCCCTTTCACTTTCATTGAACAATGTATCGGTTCTGGTAAAGGTTCCGGAACTATATAAAATTTACTTTCAGGTGCATTTTTAGTAAGAATATCTTGATAAGGATCTTCTACATCCCCTAACATTTTTACTAAATTGCAGCATTTTATCTCAATAGGTTCTTGAGAAATAGCAGCTCGCTTCATTGTCTCGTCAAATGTAATGCCCTTTGTATTTATCTGGAATTTTCCTTGATAATGCGTGGGATACTTTATTTTAGCCTCTGGAATTTCTTCTTTGCTATATAATACCGCGTTACCATTTTCCAATTTTACTCCTGTTGAATAATATGGTGTTAAAACATGTTTTGGTCCAACAACAGCAGCAATTCCATCCATCATGTCTTTTAGTTTTATATTATCGTCTATCTTGTTGACCTCTACTATAGGATCCGCGTAATTATTTATATTGGTTACATCTTGATTTATCGTATTTCCATTACCTTTTAGGCTAATCTTATTTTGTTTTATAGCATTTTGGTTATCATCATCTTCTTTTTTTAAAAATTTTGCGCCTACATTTCCTATAATCCATATTACTAACAATACCCAAAAAACCTTTGACTTTATTAAAACATCCCAGTTAAATTTCTTATCTTTATATAATTCATTTGCTAAAATGCTTTGAAAAATAGGAATTAAAAAAGTATTGACAAGCCAAACTATATTAATTATTTTTTTTATCATTTTTCTCCTTTCATCAGCAATTGACTTTAGCATCATCTGTGACTTCTGCATATATCTTTAACTACTTTATGTCTTTTTACGCATAGTGCTAGGTTTTGTACCAATTCTCGCTATTTAGTATCTAAAACATTATTTTTTATACTTAAATATGCCATCTCTTCTAAAACATTTTGCATCATATAAAATCCAAGCAATTAGTTAAGTTTACACAGGAATGCCACACCAACTGTTATTGTAAGTTATTTACTCTCTTTTTTAAAAGTACTATCTTTTATATATCTCGCAATTGTTGGATTATCATTCATCATTCCCAATAACATTTGATGATATCTGATAACGCGATTTTCCATTGAATTAATTGTTCTGGCGTCAAATATTTCTACATCATCTTGTGCAGGAAGAATTATTCCTATATTATTGGCATTCATCATCATACTATATGCCAAAAGTTGTAATCTGTCATCCCTCGAATTACCATTGGTGTAGTCTTTATACTTAACATCAAAAACAACTCTCTCACCACTTTGTTGATCTGTAAGTATTAAATCTGGTTTTATTGAACCTGAAATATATTTTCCAGGATTCGTCAAACCCTCTTCTTCTAAAAACACATCTGTTTTATCATCAAATTTTTCTAATTTAATCCCCACATCACATTTATTCCTATATGAAGCTATTCCATTTTTCTTAAGATACGCTCTAACGTATACTTCAAAAAGTTTCTCCATTGATATTGCATACGGCACAATATATCCTGTAGTACTTATCTCACCATTGGATTCAATCGAGATATCATCTAGAATCATTCGCGCCATTGCAATCACAGGTTTGTAGTATGTATAACACCCAGTGAATTTTAATCCATCGCACACATTTCCCTTACACTGAATATCAGAAATATGCCTCAATGTATTTGAACAGTAAGAAATCATACTAGCGTAATTATTATCCTTACTGTAATCATCAAAATAATCAGCAATGAATCGTTTTGCTTTCTTAAGCGCAGCTTTTAGAATTTGATTTTCAATAATATCATCCGAGAAACGCAAATACTGGCAATAGAATCTGTCATTTCGTCCATGCATTATATTTGCCCTTATATTTTTCCCAATGACAATTTTTCCTTTTACTTTTCCTGTAAAATTCCCCTCCTCTTTTAACATTCTTCCCAAAAGAGGTTTTTTACATAATAATCTAAGCATTGTAAGAAATACTGTTACTGTAATGATGCTATTCTCTGCGAATATACCTTCATTAATCTTTATTGGTTTTTCATTTTCGAAAAAATAAAAAATTTCGTTACGATCAATTGCCTCAATATCTTTCTCTTTGTGTCTATTACTGATTGTTTGCGGTGCCATGTACCGATCAAACTCATCATCATCTCTTATATAATTAAGCAATTCCACAACGGTTACATTAAATCTTGGAATGACATTTAAAAGTAACTCGTTTCCTTCATAATCGTATAATGGCTCATCCTCAACAGACTTTATTCTACAAATTCCAACTAAATTTGAAGAATAAAGGTTGCTCTTATAGTAATGAATCCCAAGGTTTACTCTGGATTTACTATATGAAACATAAAGTCTTTTAACATCCTCTCGCTTAAAATAATCGGTAAATCCATCCATTCTAGTATTATCAGTTATAAGATATATCCGTTTTCCATCTTTTGGCTCTTGCCATCCATTCATGTACTCACCCCCGTCTATTCTATAAGGTTGTTAAATATATTTTCAACATCCACACTTTGAGATGTCATATTTATTTTTCCGGCAATACAGTTTAAGAATCCATTAAATCCTTCTGTTGCATCACTTATATCAAAACTAATAATGCCGTCTTTATAGTACTCCTTTAAGATTGGAACAATTTGATACTTAAATCTCTTCATCAACTTATCCTTGCTATCAACAAGGAAATAAGTATGACCAATCTGAACATCTTCTTTTCTATACTCTGGACTCAAGAAATTCCTTCCATCCATTTTAATGTCTTTTTTGGCCCAAGATAGGGATGCTGCATGATGTCACAAAAGATTTCCAAGCTGTCGATCAGCACCCAATGCCAGCGGAACATTCCTTCACAATCGCCTCGTTTTGCGCGTTCCAGCATTTTTACGCACCAGTCAACGCTGGCCTGAATCTCTGCGCTGGATTTTACTGCACGGTTTCGTAAGTAGGCTTGCACCTTCTCCTGCAGCGCTTTTCCGATCCCACTGCTGTCCGCAAGAATGCGTCCGTCATGGATTTGGACAAAATCCTCACACGTATATTCTACGTCAAAATATTTTTGGGGATACACAAATACATCTAATGGAATGCCATCCACAATGGATGTATCATGAAACGGCTCATGGTCAGACGTAATGACCAGCGCATCAAAATCGCTGTTCAAATTATTTGTTCCGTCCGCATAGGAACCATAAAGAATAATCGAAAGTGGAGCGTATGTTTTCTGAATGTATTGAAGAATCTGTTCCAATGAAATCACCGCATCGAGTTCGGAGTGGTCAGTAACTTGATTACACATAGTGCTTCCCCATAACCTTCAGGTTGGAGGCGGCATACATTCCAAACTGTGTATAGAAATGGTGATGGTGCTCATCGTTCACGCTGGTCAGCCCTATACGCTCTGCACCGTGCGCCAATATACGCTTTTCGATTTCACGGAGAAACGCTGTGCCATAGCCTTTGTTTTGATACTCCGCAAACACGACGATCTCTTCCAGGTAATAGGCCGTTAGATCATCGAACTCCTTGTAGTATCCGATCACCATTCCGGTCACATTCTGATCGCCGTCCCACTGGATCAGGCAGAGGGAATCCTCAATCGTAACCATCTGGTGGATTCGCTTGTACGCCTTTTCGTGGGTCCAGCAACCATCCTCGTGGTTGTTGTAGTAGTCCATGTATAACGTGGCAATTTGGTCAATGTCCGCTTCGGTCATGATGGAATAAGTCATGGTATGAATCCTCCTGATATGAAAATTGAATCAGCCGGGGAGCTGTCAGCCCCTCATAAATCCACGGCATCCGATTTCTGAAAAATCCAAAAATCCAAGTGATTGATAAAAGGCTACTGTTTTCGGTGTGTTATCTGTTACAAGCTGTACTTGCCTGACATCCGAGTATTGATCAAGAACAGATTTGAGCAGGGCTGTTCCAACACCTTGCTTCAATTTGGCATAAGCGAAAAATCTTCATAGCAGTTTCATCTGAATCCGGTATAAAAGAAATGCTATTTAAATAATTCAAATAATACAATCCGTCTGTATCTTTTCTAATAATCTCCCCATTCGTTTCTCGTTGCATTGCATTATCTCGATACATTTTTTCATTATAATCCATAAGCTCTTGCGCATACTCTGGATCAATAATTATCCTTGGAAACCTAGCTTTTTTTGCCTCGAGAAAGTAGGCTTTATTCATACCTGGTCCAAACCAAACATTTCTTTCATTATCATAATATATCTCACCATAAGTAATGGCTCCACGTGCTATAAATCCATTCTTTAAAAATTCATATAACATTTTCTCTGTATTATAACAAGCAATGCACATTAAAGCATTCTTATTTTTTCTCTCTTCTTCCACTCCTTCTTTATAATCGTAAATTATATATGCACAATCAGAAAATACATGAATTTCTCTTTTATATATAGGCCACGGATGTGCTGTATCCAGTTCTTTTTCACGTTTTACAGCCTCGCTGAATATCCTCATAATATTATACCACTCATTAAATCCTTCCCTATCTTGAGAGCCTAAAATATCAACAAATATTATTACTGCTTTTCTAAATCCTTTTTCCATTGCCTATTACCTCTTTTTCATTCAAATTTTCTTTTGCTCCTAGTACAGACGATACATTGTGCATAGTTCAACAAATAGTCTTCCATTTTGATTTTTTATATTATCCAATAACAACGCCTGAAACAAAACATCTCCAACATTCTCCAACCTTACCATTCCATATTCTTTCTCTGTAAAACCATCAACCTGCATATCCTGCATGGCAGCCTCTTTCCTTGCCACCGGACAATGCGTATACAATGCCATGATATACTTGTCCGACATCAAGAAGGCATATGTTTCGTTCCCTTGATATGTATATCGGCACTTTTCCAGATTTTCTTGAGGTATATCGAAATAACATCTGACCATTTCCAGATATACATCTCCATTATACTGCAGCTTTAGCTTTTTTGCATACCTTCTGATTGTTGAGAATATATTATTTCTTTCCATAGCTGTCTTGGTTCGCTTGAATACAGGCTTTTTCCCTCGCAGGTCCATATAAACATTATTTAGGATAGTCTTTCCGGCATACTGTTTGAAATCACCTATCCGCAACAAATACGATAACACCTCCAGCAATTTCTTTTTTGATGTTATCTCCTGATACGAATAATCTCCAAATTCAATATGATCCAACTTCAAAGGGCAGCTCCCCTTCGCTATCTCACTCTCCATTACCCTGTTAATATCTCTCATTGATTCCATCTATATATCTCTCCTTCCCGCTTCTGGATATCGTGTCCAAAAGCACAAAAAAGCAGCTACAAGTATTTCACTCATAACTGCCCTAACGCTGTTACCTGATTATTCTATTCCTGCCGTTTTTGCAAATCCGGCTTTTCTATTCATAAGTTCCTCTTGTTTCTCCTTTGGCAGACACCGGAATATCTCATTATATCCCATTCCTGCCATCGGCGTTCCTTTTGCCAGAAGAAAAAGCTGCGTGTCAAGCCATTCCTCCCACAAGTTTTCAAACATGCTCCGGCTATCCGTAAATGTAATTGCATCTTCAAAACCTTGCGGTGGTCTATAATACTGTAACTTGACAAAACCGTATCTTCCAACATCCACAACAAGTATATTTTCAATCTCATACAGCTCTGCAAAAGCATCTGCAACTTTTCTGCATTTCTCCCTTTCATCGTCTGTAATGTATATTTCTTTCACAATTAACCATCCTCCGGTTTCAAAACCACACTACCTGCATCTATATCCTCATTCTTCAAAAAATCATTATTGTCTTTACCATTTGCATATTTTGTGGTGCATACACGCACCATATTATTATAAGTTCCCTGCCATTAAAATACAAGGTAGGAAAGGAGCTGTTATTGTCTATACACATATAATTTTAATATTTTATTTAGTAATGTAACAACAATAATTTAATATTCCAAACTCCTATCTCCCCTCCATCTCCATCCACATCTTCTTTTTCTGCAGTACCTGTCCTTCCTCTATCTCCGGGCGGATGATTGACCTTATTACTTCTTCCGAAGCCTCTGCCTGCAGCAGATCTCTTATCACATTTCTTCGTATCTCACCGATCCACTCGGAAGCATAAATGTCAAGAAGTGTCAGCGAATCAAAATTTTCTACAAACCACGCTTTCCGTTCCGCTTCCTCCCGTTCTTTCTCGGCATGAAGAGCTGACTGTATCATGCCGGCACTGATTGTCGGCTCTCCTGCATGCCCCTTTTTATCATTCGGAGTAGAATGAATCTTCTTTTCCATCTCATCCAGATCCATCATCATAAACGAAAAAGCATCCAGTGCATACAACCGGATATTTTCATTTTTGTCTTTCTGCAACTTCAGATAATTTAAGGATTCTTCGTCAAGAAATTCACATTCTTCCATCGGCTTTTGCTGTTTTTCTTGCTGCTCTTTGGGATTAAAAATGCCACACTTTCTTGCTTCTAAGTATTGTTCATGCTCCCACGGAAACCACTTTTTATCACGGATCGGATTTTCCCCACGCACAAAGATAATACATTCATCATCCGGTAAAAGACGCAGCTCATACTCTAACATTAGCTCTCTGCCGAGTACATCATAATTCTGACTGTATGAGCCACTGGAGCCTTTGCTTTCCCCACTCGTTCGTTTATCAATCGTCCACTTACCAAGCAACTTTGATACATACTCGTAGGTACTTGCCTCATTTCCGCCAAGATAGATAAAAGTATCGCAGTTACCCACGATTCCCTCCCATGCACCATCCGCAAACAGTGTTTTTAACTGTGCCAGGGACTGTAAAATCGGTACACAGTACACACCTCGGCTTCGGCAGGTTGCAAGAATCTTATCAAAGTTGTTCGGCATCTTGATATTTGCCATTTCATCCAGCCAGAAACCGACATCCATCGGCAGCTTTCCACCAAAGAATCTTGCCTGACGATACAACTCCTGAAAAAGCAGCGTGTAAACCATGCCCGGCACAAAGTTAAAGGTATCATCGTCATCCGGGATAATGATAAACAGATTGCTTTTTGTTTTCTTGTCTCCGTCAATTCCTACTCCAAACTCATCCAACGGAATGTCATTGGATGAAAAGATTTTCAACAGTTCTTCATTATCGAAAGGCTGCATACGGACATTTACCGTCATAATAACGGAACGGATCGTTTCATCCGGACCTCCCCGGTATCGCTGATAGGCTTTTACCGCCGGATGATCCGACTTCTTTTTTGCCAGTTCTTCCATACGCAGATCCAGTTTCGGGGGTGTGTCTGCATCCACAAACTGAGCCTCATCCAGCAGATATAAAATCGTTTTCCAGTTTTTCTGCAA
>OGTL01001927.1_pt1 | contig 16954 bp, 15 predicted proteins | sample 1553601 | NCBI WGS metagenome assembly OGTL01 (sample SAMEA2580112, study PRJEB22360) | human gut metagenome | biome: human gut; feature: human-associated habitat; material: faeces | place: Denmark | collected 2008/2010 | reverse complement strand
AAGAGTTCTGATTTTATTGAGTTTTTAAAGATACTGGACAAAAAATATCCATCACAGGATACCATTCGGATCATCCTGGATAATCATTCTGCACATACTTCCAAAGAAACACGGCGCTTTCTGGATACTATGCCAAAGGGACGTTTTAAATTTGTGTTTACTCCGAAACATGGCTCATGGTTAAACATGATTGAAAGCTTCTTCAGCAAGATGACCAGACAGATGCTTCGAGGAATTCGTGTCAATACCAAACAGGAGTTGGAAGAACGAATTTACAAGTACTTTGACGAAGTGAACCGTGAACCCGTGGTTTATCACTGGAAGTATAAAATGGATGAAATCAGTGAAGAGGAAGCAGTATCAATTTAATATAGCAATTATTTAATATTCGTTATACTAGTATTAAATAACCGGAAAACCGGACTGGTGACCGGAGTGTTGGATGTCCTGTCTTTTAATCTGAATGAGATATTGTTGGAGACGGAGCAGGGAATGCTCATGGTAAAGGGCACGGATCTGCATGTAAACCGGGTGAATCTGGAAAAGGGAGAGATTGATCTGTCCGGCAACATTGAAAGTATCTCTTATTCGGATATACAGTCTCCCGGAAAACAGGCGGAAAGTCTGTTTGGAAAATTGTTTCGCTGAAAAAGCGGAGAGAAATCCGGTGAAATTTATGAAACGGGATGGAAATATGAGATGGGAATAACAAAAGAATTATTTATATTTCTTTCTGCAATATTGTCCGGAGCAATTGTACGTCTTGTATACCGCTGCATAAGCTGTCTGCGAAATGTGATACATCATACGCACTGGATCATTGAGCTGGAAGATCTGGCATACTGGGTCGGAACCGCAATTTTTTTGTTTGTGCAGATTTACTACACAAGTAGTGGTAGTGTAAGGTGGTATTTTGTACTAGGTATTGGGCTTGGAGCATCAGCTATGTCGGTTTTTCTAGTGGCTGTCAGGAAGTGGTATCGAAAAATTGTATGTCCGGGGAGCGGGTTTTTGGATGAAACACTTGAAAAAGGCCGGAAAAAAAGATAGAATAAAGGCAATTAACAGGTGAGTGGAATGGCAGAGATGTCAAACAAGGGTGAGTAAAATAAGATGAAAGATGTAAAACAGAGAAACCGCAGAAGACGGCAGTGCAGGCGTTCTCAGGATCATAAGAGAAGTGTGCTGGCGATTAGTGCTGTTGTTCTTTTGCTGACAGTTATGGTGTCTGCGAACAGTATGACGTTAAAGGCGAAGAACAGAGAATATCAGGCGCAGGAGACAGAACTGAAAGAGCAGATCCAGGCAGAAAAAGACCGGTCAAAAGAGATCAAAGAATTAGATAAATATGTCGGAACAGACAAATACGTAGAAGACGTGGCGAAAGAAAAGCTGGGTCTGGTACATAATAATGAGATAATTTTCAAAGCAAAATAAGAGTACTCGGAACAAATGATAAGCTTCAGGAAGAGATTCCTGAAGCTTTTTTCTGTTTATCGGGGAAATAAAAAGAAAAGGTCGAAAGGGGAGCAATAAAGTGGCACGGATAAAAGAACAGGAAATATTTGTGAATCCATATGTGGTGCAGATGGACAAATTTGCGGAGTCTCTGCAGCATCTGTCAAAAACATTTTTAAATATGGAACATTATAAAGGGACATTGTCCAAAGAAGAAATTGATGAAATGTTTGACAAAGTAACGGGGAATGTCTGTGCCGGTTGTGAGCGAAAAGAAGTGTGTCTCGGCGAGAGGCGGGAGAAAACATATCAGATGATGTATGAAATCATGTGTGCAGCAGAAGAGTATGGTGCAGAACTGAATATGGAATTGAAAAAAAGACTGAAAAGGCAATGCATGCTTGCGCCGCGTTTCCTAAGGGAAAGTCTGGAAGTGTTTGAAAATGCCAAACAGATATTGATGTGGAATCACAGGATGCTGCAGACAAGAGAAGGATATGCCACACAGCTTACAAGCTTTGCAAAGATGATACAGTATACAACCAGAGAACTGGATGCGGGGATCTTTCAGGATGAATATCTGGAAAAACGTATAAAAACAGCCTTAAAAAAAGAGAATGTAAAGATGTTATCGATTGTATTTTATATGACCCAGCAGGGAAAATATGAGGTACATCTGACGGTAAAAGCGGTTAAGGGACGGGTAATCCTTGCAAAAGATATCGCATTTCTGGTGGGAAAATGTATAGGAAGAACCATGATCCCAAGACAGGGAGAACGACTTGTGATAGGAGGGGAATATGGCACCATTGCATGTGTGGAAGGTGCGAAATTCCAGACGCTTCAGGGGATTGCCCGGATCGGAAAAGGACTGGAGCAGATATCTGGGGATACTTTTCTTATGAAAGATCTGCCGGGAGGCCGCAAAGGAATCGCGCTTTCTGATGGAATGGGATCGGGAGAAGAAGCATTCCGGGACAGTACGATGGTGGTAGAAATGTTAGAAGAACTGTTAGAGGCAGGATTCCCGGTAGAGACGGCGGTGCAGATGATGAATACGGCGCTGGTGATTGGAAGGGAAGAAGTGAAATTCTGCACACTGGATGTATGTCTGTTTGATCTGTATCGTGGAAGCTGTGAATTTGTAAAGGCGGGCGCGGCCGCAACATTTATCAAAAAGAAGGATAAAGTTGAAAAAATTGTATCAACAACACTTCCGATCGGGGTTATACAGAATATTGAGATTGACCGGGAAGTGTGTGATCTGGAATCCGGGGATTATGTGGTCATGGTGACGGACGGAGTTCTGGATGCACTTCCGGCAAAAGAACAGGAAGAACAGATGATAGATATTATTCAAAACACGAATATTGTAAATCCGACAGAGTTTGCAAGAAGCATTCTAAGTGAGGTGTTGAAATATTCGGGAGAAATGCCACTGGATGATATGACGATCCTTGTGATCGGCCTGTGGGGCGTGAGCTGACTTTCCGATAAGTTGACTTTCTATAAGAAATTATATATATTTATCATGATATCGAAACAAATAAAAGAGTTATATATTTCGAAAAAATATGAAAACAAATCAGATAAAAAGGAAGACCGGAATGTATGAACGGGTGAGGGCATATGTGAAAAAATACCATATGCTGCAGGAAAAAGATCATGTAATTGCAGGCGTATCGGGAGGTGCAGACTCCGTATGCCTTCTTTTCATGCTTGTAAAACTTCAAAAGGAAATGCGGTTTGGGTTGACGGTAGTGCATATTCATCACGGACTTCGCGGAGAAAGTGCGGATGCAGATGAGAATTACGTCAGAGCCCTTTGTGAGAAGCTGGATGTTGAACTTCTGGCTTTTCATGAAGATGTCGGAAGATATGCGAAAGAACAGAAGCTGACGCTCGAAGAGGCAGGAAGGAATGTCAGAAGACATATATTCGAAGAAGTCTGTCACCGGAAAAACGGAACGAGGATCGCGCTGGCGCATCATCAGAATGACAATGCGGAGACACTTCTGTGGAATTTAAGCCGTGGATGTGGTCTTAAAGGGATCGGCGGCATCAGTCCGGTTGACGGAAAGTATATCCGGCCGCTTCTGGGGGTAAGAAGACAGGAAATCGAAGAATATTTAAAAGAAAATAATATAGACTATTGTACCGATGAGACGAATCTGGAAGACCATTATACAAGGAATCGTCTTAGAAATCATGTGATCCCATACCTGGAACGAGAGATTAATCCAAGAGCTGTTTCACATATGGCGGATACGATGGAGCAAATGCGGACAGTGTGGGCATTTATGGAAGAGGAAGTGGAAAAATGCAGAAAATACTGCGTAAAACCCAAACAAGATAAAGCAGATGGAGTAGTGATCCTGGAAGAGGGTTTCCGAAGTGTAAATGAGACTGTCCGGACGTTTCTGATCCATGAACTGTTGTGCGAAACGGCAGGACGCAAAAAAGATATTGAACAGATCCACGTAAAACTGGTGGAAGAACTGATGGAACATCAGACCGGACGGAAGATTATGCTGCCTTATGAGATGACCGGGGAAAGGTGTTACGAAGGAATCTGGCTTCATAAAGTGAAGGATAAAGAAAAATCCGGAGAAAATTCTAAGCCGCCGGTACAGATGCGCATACTGGAACGAACACCACAAACCAGTGTATTTCCTAAAAAAACCTACACGAAATGGTTTGACTATGATATAATTAAGAGCACTGTAAAAATAAGACATAAGCAGCCTGGAGACTATATTACGATTGACAAAAACGGCAGTACACAGAGCCTGAAAAAGTATTTTGTCAATGTGAAAGTCCCGAGAGAAGACAGGGAGAAGATCTGGCTGGCAGCAGACGGCAGCCACATCCTGTGGATCATCGGATACAGACAGAACCAGGCATATCAGGTTACAGATAAAACCAGAAGAATTCTGGAAATAGAATTTAACGGAGGAGAAGAAGATGGCAGAGAGAGTAAAAGTATTAGTTCCTGAAGAGGATGTTGCAAAGAGAATCAAAGAGCTTGGCGAACAGATCAGCAAAGATTATGCCGGAAAGCAGGTACATCTGATCTGTGTATTGAAGGGTGGCGTATTCTTCATGTGCGAACTGGCGAAGAGAATCACCGTTCCGGTATCAATGGACTTTATGAGTGTCAGCAGCTACGGTGACGGAACGAAGTCAAGCGGTGTTGTTAAGATCGCAAAAGACTTAGATGAGACACTGGAAGGAAAAAATGTACTGATCGTGGAGGATATTATTGACTCCGGAAGAACATTATATTATCTGATGGACATCTTATCTAAGAGAAATCCAAAGAGCATGAAGCTCTGTACGCTTCTGGATAAACCGGAAAGAAGAGTAAAAGATGTAAAAGTAGATTATGTCGGATTCAATATCCCGGACGAATTCGTTGTGGGATATGGACTGGATTACGCCCAGAGATACAGAAATCTTCCATTCATCGGAGTGGTAGAGGGCGTGGAATAAGGCGCGGCATAAGAAAGGAGCCTGAAAATTGAATAATAAGAAAGCGAGAGGGCTGAATGGTGTTGTATTCCTCGTGTTTGTCGTATTTTTGTTCGCAGCACTGTGGTTTACCAATCAGTTCGATCAACGAGAGAAAGAAATTTCCTGGAAGAAATTCCAACAGCTGGTTCAGAACGACAAGATCGAGTCTGTAGAAGTGAATCAGAACAAGAGCGTTCCGACGGGGCGCGTGGAGATTACGCTGAAGGGAGATGACAGTTCCGATAATGTCAGATATCTGTATGTCTCCGATGTAAATGAGATCCAGGATTACCTGAAAGAGCAGAATGTGGATTATACCATGCCGGATATTCCACAGGACAGCTGGGCAGCAACTACATTTCTGCCGGTTATCCTTACACTGGTCGGAGTGTTCCTGATCTTTGGTCTGATGAACCGTCAGGGCGGCGGGGCCAATTCGAAAGCAATGAATTTCGGAAAGAGCCGTGCAAAACTGAGCACAGACCGTGACAAGAAAGTGACATTTGCCCAGGTGGCAGGTCTGGAAGAAGAAAAAGAGGAACTGGAGGAGATCGTTGATTTCCTGAAGTCTCCGAAGAAATATATCCAGGTGGGAGCAAGAATCCCGAAAGGCGTGTTGCTGGTAGGCCCTCCGGGAACCGGTAAGACGCTGCTTGCCAAAGCAGTTGCCGGAGAAGCAGGAGTTCCGTTCTTTACGATCTCCGGTTCAGACTTTGTGGAAATGTTCGTTGGTGTCGGAGCTTCCCGTGTCAGAGACTTGTTCGAGGAAGCGAAGAAGAATGCACCGTGTATCATTTTCATCGATGAGATCGATGCAGTTGCAAGACGCCGTGGAACCGGAATGGGCGGCGGACACGATGAGCGTGAGCAGACACTGAACCAGTTGCTGGTAGAGATGGACGGATTCGGCGTCAATGAAGGCATCATTGTGATGGCGGCTACAAACCGTGTGGATATTCTTGACCCTGCAATCTTACGTCCGGGACGATTCGACCGTAAGGTTATGGTCGGAAGACCGGATATTAAGGGCCGTGAAGAGATCCTCAAGGTACATGCGAAGGGTAAACCGTTAAGTGAAGAGATCGATCTGCAGCAGATCGCGCAGACAACGGCAGGATTTACCGGAGCTGATCTGGAAAATCTCTTGAACGAAGCAGCAATTCTGGCTGCAAAGGATAACAGAGTATTCTTAAAACAGGAAGACATAAAAAAGGCATTTGTCAAAGTCGGAATCGGTGCGGAGAAGAAGAGCCGCGTTATTTCCGAAAAAGAGAAGAGAATCACAGCATTCCACGAAGCAGGGCATGCGATCCTGTTCCATGTGCTTCCGGATGTGGGACCTGTATACAGTGTTTCAATCATCCCGACGGGAAGTGCGGGCGGATATACGATGCCGCTTCCGGAAAAGGATGAGATGTTTAATACAAAAGGAAAGATGCTTCAGGATATTACGGTAGCACTTGGCGGACGTGTAGCCGAAGAAGAAGTATTTGATGATATTACAACCGGTGCATCTCAGGATATCAAGCAGGCAACGGGCCTGGCCAAATCCATGGTTACGAAGTTCGGTATGTCAGAGGCAGTCGGACTTATTAACTATGATGATGACAACAATGAGGTGTTCATCGGACGTGATCTGGCGCACACAGCAAGAGGCTACGGAGAGGGCGTGGCGACTGTGATCGACCAGGAAGTAAAGAGAATTATTGATGAATGTTATGACAGAGCAAGACATATCATTAGAAAATATGATGATGTTCTGCATGCATGCGCAGATCTTCTGTTGGAAAAAGAAAAGATTTCCCGGGAAGAATTTGAAGCGCTGTTCCCGGAAGATGTATCAGAAGACTAGAAGAAAGCGTGCTCCTTTCCGAGAGCAAAAAATGAGAGAGGTGTTAGTTATATGAATAAGGCGGCTTTATTTTGTGATGGAACAGAAGGATATGTGTATCCCCCTGAACCGAAAGAAAACGAACTGGTGACATTCCGGTTCCGTACGGCGAAGGATGATGTAGACAGAGTAGGGCTTGTGACGTCGGCTGACACATATGTAATGGAAAAAGAATGCACACAGGGAGAGTTTGATTATTATACGTTCGAGACACGTCTGGGGGAAGAGCCGTTCAGATATTGTTTCGAAGTGCAGTCTGGGACAGAAAAATATTATTATGGACGATGTGGAATCTCTCGCGAGATCCTGGAGTATTATAACTTTGTTGTAGTACCCGGATTTTCCACACCGAACTGGGCAAAGGGAGCGGTTATGTATCAGATATTTACAGACCGCTTTTATAACGGAGATAAGTCAAATGATGTAGAGACGAATGAGTATTACTATATCGGAGATTATTCCCGGAGAGTAACGAACTGGGATAAATATCCGGCGAACATGGGTGTAAGAGAATTCTACGGCGGGGATCTGCAGGGAGTCATGGATAAGCTTGATTATCTGCAGGACCTGGGCGTAGAAGTCGTATATTTTAATCCGTTATTTGTGTCACCGTCCAACCACAAATACGATATCCAGGATTATGATTATATCGATCCGCATTATGGAAAGATCGTAGATGACGGAGGCGAGGTGCTTCCGAATGGTGTGACGGACAATAGTCAGGCAACGAAGTATAAAAAACGCACGACAGGCCTTAAGAACCTGGAAGCAAGTAATGAGTTGTTCATTAAACTGGTGGAGGAATTACATCGCCGTGGAATGAAAGTGATTCTGGACGGCGTGTTCAACCACTGTGGTTCATTCAATAAATGGATGGACCGTGAGAGAATTTACGAAGGTGAAGAGGATTATGAACCGGGTGCTTATGTATCGGCAGACAGTCCGTACAGAAGCTACTTCCGTTTTTTCAAAGAAGGACCGGAGAACTGGCCGTATAATGGCAATTACGATGGCTGGTGGGGACATGATACTCTGCCGAAACTGAATTACGAAGATTCTGTAAAACTGGAAAATTATATCTTATATATCGGACGGAAATGGGTATCGCCGCCGTATAATGTAGATGGATGGCGTCTGGATGTGGCAGCAGACCTGGGACGCAGCAATGAATACAATCACGAGTTCTGGCAGAAATTCCGAAGAGCCGTGAAAGATGCAAATCCGAATGCACTGATCCTTGCCGAACATTACGGCGATCCGAGAGACTGGCTTAAGGGAGATGAGTGGGATACCGTTATGAACTATGATGCGTTCATGGAGCCGGTTACATGGTTCCTGACCGGAATGGAAAAGCATAGTGATGAGGCGAGAGAAGAGCTCCTTGGCAACATCGATAACTTTATCGGTTCGATGGCACATCACATGTCGAACATGCTGACTCCGTCACTTCAGGTGGCGATGAATGAGCTTTCCAACCATGATCATTCCAGATTCTTAACGAGAACGAATCACATGGTTGGCCGTGTGGAACATCTGGGACCGGAAGCTGCGAACGAGTATGTGAATAAAGCGGTTATGCGTGAAGCGGTTGTTATGCAGATGACCTGGGTCGGAGCTCCGACGGTATATTATGGTGATGAGGCTGGTGTCTGTGGATTTACAGATCCGGATAACAGAAGAACCTATCCGTGGGGACATGAAGATCAGGAACTGATCGCATTCCACAAAGAAGCGATCCGCATCCACAAAGAGCATCCGGCACTTAAGACCGGTTCGTTGAAGATCCTTGGCGGAGAGGAAAATATCCTGTCTTATGCGAGATTTAAAGGGCATGACCGGATCATTGTTGTGATCAATAACCGCAGCGAACGTGCGGAAGTAAAAGTTCCTGTATGGGAAGCAGAGATTCCGATAAAATGCCGCATGAAACGTCTGCTATATTCTTACAAAGATGGATATACAACAGAGTACGAAGAGTATCTGGTAGAAGACGGAGAAGTGGTTGCGAACATGGGACCACATTCGGCACTTGTACTGGGAATGAGAAATGAAGAGGATCATGACTGGCTGTATATTTTGTAGAATGGGTATGGACCGGCTAATAGTGAATTTTGTAAAGAAGATACAAACAGACTAATAGTGAAATAAAGAAAATAAAAAGATTACCGGAAAATGTAGTGCGTTTTCCGGTAATCTTTTTTTACGTTTTTATACAAACATAATAATGTGAGATCTGGTTTCGATAATGCAAAATTATATTATTTTGTAAGAACTTCTACACCATCTTCTTTAATAAGAACCATATATTCAATCTGAGCAGAAAGACCGTCGTCATCCGTATAAACGGTCCATCCGTTGTCTTCATCTACATAGAATTCCGGAGAACCCTGATTGATCATCGGCTCGATCGTGAACATCATACCAGGAACCAGAACCATCTCACTGCCCTTCGGAGTAACATAACTTACGAATGGCTCTTCGTGGAATTCCAGACCGATTCCATGGCCGCCGATCTCCTCTACGACAGAATATCCATTTTCCTGTGCATGTGAATTGATCGCATAAGCAATGTCTCCAAGATGTCCCCAAGGTTTTGCTGCTTTAAGTCCAAGCTCTACGCATTCTTTTGTAACACGGACAATACGTTCGGCTTCCGGTGATACGTCACCGATCGTGAACATACGGGATGCATCAGAGAAATATCCGTTTAAAATCGTAGACACATCTACGTTGATGATATCTCCATCGATTAGAATCTCATTTTCACTTGGGATACCGTGGCAGATGACGTTGTTGATGGAAGTACATACGCTCTTCGGGAATCCCTCATAATTCAGAGGCGCCGGGATTCCTCCGTGCTCTGTTGTGAAATCATATACAAGTTTGTCAATTTCGGCAGTGCTCATTCCTGCATGAATATGAGCTGCTACATGGTCGAGAACTGCGGTGTTCAGTTCTGCACTTTTTTTGATCATTTCAATCTGTTCCGGTGTCTTCAGTAATGAACGGTCAGGAACGATCTGGCCTTTGGACGCAAGTGTCCACAATTTTATATCTAACTTATCCACAATACTACCTGCTTTCTACACAAATTTTCCACATGTATTATAGCACGTTTTGGAAAAAGAGACAGGGGAATTTTTGTCAATAGGATTGCCGCAAATGAAAAATCCTCTGTCCCTTATTGTCTCCACCATAAAAATAAGTTATAATTTTACTGGTATTGTATACAGAATGTGGATAAACTATTATGGCTCATAGTAATGATAAAGTTATACACAGGCAACATAGAAAGGAGCAGACATATGTTAAGAATAGGAATGCTCACAAGCGGCGGCGACTGCCAGGCACTGAATGCAGCGATGAGAGGCGTCGTAAAGGGGATTTTTTCAAAACGAGATGATGTAGAGATTTATGGATTTCAAGATGGATATAAAGGTTTGATCTATTCGAACTTTAAGATGCTTACGTCAAAAGACTTTTCGGGGATTCTGACACTTGGTGGAACGATTCTGGGAACATCCAGACAACCGTTCAAGTTAATGAGAGTACCGGATAAGGACGGAATTGACAAAGTAGAGGCAATGAAACACACTTACCACAAGCTGAATCTGGACTGCCTGGTAATCCTTGGGGGAAATGGAACACACAAATCAGCCAATATGCTGAGAGAAGAAGGACTTAATGTGGTAACACTTCCGAAGACGATTGATAACGATCTCTGGGGAACGGACATGACATTCGGATTCCAGAGTGCGGTAGACATTGCAACAGATACAATTGACAGGATCCATACAACAGCAACGTCTCACAGCCGTGTATTTATCGTGGAAGTAATGGGGCACAAAGTAGGGTGGGTAACACTTCATGCAGGAATTGCCGGCGGTGCCGATATTATTCTGCTTCCGGAGATGCCATATGACATCAATTCAGTAGTTGAAGCAATTGAAAAGCGCGGCAAAGCAGGAAAGAGATTCACAATTATTGCTGTTGCAGAAGGTGCGATTTCAAAAGAAGATGCAGCGCTTTCAAAGAAGGAATTAAAAGAGAAAAAAGCAAAGAAGAAATACCCTTCTGTTGCATATGAACTTGCTGAGAAGATTCAGGAAAAAACAGATAAAGAAGTAAGAATTACTGTGCCTGGACATACACAGCGAGGCGGCTCTCCGTGTGCATATGACCGTGTGCTTGCAACAAGACTTGGTGCAGAAGCTGCGAGAGCAATTCTGGAAGGTGATTTTGGATGTATGGTAGGAACAAAGAATCAGGAGATTATCCGTGTACCATTGTCAGAAGTTGCCGGAAAATTAAAATATGTAGATCCAAAGGCATCGATCATTAAAGAAGCAAAAACCATCGGTATCAGCTTCGGTGATGAATAAGATACACAGGTTAAGCAGGATCTGCATTTAGACAAGGAGTGTAAAGAATGTCATATACGGCATTATACCGTAAATTCCGTCCGGATGAATTCGAAGATGTAAAAGGACAGGATGCGATCGTCCGGACGCTTAAGAACCAGATTAATGCAGACCGTATCGGACATGCATATCTGTTCTGCGGGACAAGAGGAACCGGTAAGACGACGGTTGCAAAAATATTTGCGAAAGCAGTCAACTGCGAACATCCGGTAGACGGAAGTCCGTGCGGGGAGTGCGCAATGTGCAAGTCGATCGCAGCGGGTACATCGATGAACGTGATCGAGATCGATGCGGCATCGAATAATGGTGTGGATAATATCCGAGAGATCCGTGAAGAAGTCACATACCGTCCGACAGAAGGAAAATATAAAGTATATATCATCGACGAGGTGCATATGCTGTCGATCGGTGCGTTCAATGCATTGTTAAAAACATTGGAAGAACCGCCGGAATATGTTATATTTATTCTTGCGACAACGGAGGCACACAAGATCCCGATTACGATCTTAAGCCGTTGTCAGCGATATGATTTTAAGAGAATTTCCATTGAAACGATCGCAGCAAGACTGCGGGAACTGATTGATAAAGAAGGATGGGACGTAGAAGATAAGGCGGTCCGTTATATTGCGAAGATGGCGGACGGTTCCATGCGAGATTCATTAAGTCTTCTGGATCAGTGTGCCGCGTTCTATATGAATGAGACACTGACATATGATCATGTACTGGAAGTGCTGGGAGCGGTGGATACGGAAGTGTTCAGCCGGCTTTTAAGACAGCTGCTTGCGATGGATGTGCATCAGGTGATCGAAACGGTCGATGAGCTGGTGATGCAGGGAAGAGAATTGTCCCAGCTTGCGGCAGATTTCACATGGTATCTGCGAAATCTCCTTCTGGTGAAGAGTTCGGATAATATGGAAGATGTACTGGATGTGTCGTCTGAAAATCTTGCACTTTTAAAAGAAGAAGCACAGATGATCGACAGCGATACGCTGATCCGTTACATCCGAATTTTCTCAGATCTGACGAACCAGTTAAAATATGCGACCCAGAAGAGGGTACTTCTGGAAGTGACACTGATCAAATTGTGCCGTCCGGCGATGGATCAGAACAAAGATGCATTACTGGACCGCATCCGTGCGATCGAGAAGCAGCTCGAAGAGGGGGCGTGGGAAGCACCGGTCAGAGAACGCATCGTATATGCATCGGATGCAAAAGAGGCGGGAGAACCGAAGCCAAAGCCGGAACTTCCGCAGGCATTGAACGAAGATGTGAAAGCGGTGGCAAAAGATTTCCGGATGATCATCAATGAGGCTTCCCCGATGCTCAGAACCTATCTGAAAAAAGCAAGACTGAGTGCAGGAGAAGGCAACAGGCTTCTGATCGTACTGCCGGATGAACTGAGCGCAAGCGCGGTGGCAACACCGGAACATAAAGAAGAGATCCAGTCACTGATCGAGCAGAAGATTGGCAAAAAAGTAGAGATAGACGTCCGCCAGATGGAGGCGGGACGCAGATTCGAAGATAATTTTGTGGATCTGGAGAATCTGATTAATATGGAAATTACTGTAGAAGACGAATAGGAGGATATTATCATGGCAAAAAGAGGTGGATTCCCAGGCGGCGGAATGCCGGGAAATATGGCAAATCTGATGAAACAGGCACAGAAGATGCAGCGTCAGATGGAAGAACAGGCAAAGGAAATGGAGACAAAAGAATTCAGCGCAACTGCAGGTGGCGGAGCTGTTGAAGTTACTGTTTCCGGAAGCAAGAAGATCTTAAAAGTAAAACTGGATGAAGAAGTTGTAGATCCGGATGATGTAGAGATGCTGGAAGATCTGCTTGTGGCAGCAGTCAATGAAGCATTGGAGAAAGTAGACGCAGAGACAACTTCTGCAATGTCTAAGTTCACCGGCGGCATGGGCGGCGGAATGCCGGGATTATTCTAGGAGAAATTTAAGGAGAAGGTTCCGGGAGAATTATTCTTACAGGGAGTTAAAAACTATGGATTATTACAGTAATCAGATGAGCAAACTGATCGAGGAACTGTCATGTCTTCCGGGAATCGGAGCAAAATCTGCGGCAAGACTTGCATTTCATCTGATCCATATGCCGGTTGATGATGTAAAGAGACTGGCTTCTACAATGGTGGAAGCCAGAGAGAACATAAAATATTGCAAAGAATGTTATACACTGACGGATCAGGAACTGTGTCCAATCTGCAGCAACAGTAATCGTGACCACCAGACGATCATGGTAGTGGAGAATACGAGAGACCTTGCGGCATACGAAAAGACCGGAAAATATAACGGTGTATACCACGTGCTTCACGGAGCAATCTCTCCGATGCTTGGTATCGGTCCGGAAGATATCAAACTGAAGGAACTGATCGAACGTCTGCAGGGAGATGTGAAAGAAGTGATTATTGCCACGAACTCAAGCCTGGAAGGTGAGACGACAGCAATGTATATCAGTAAGCTGATCAAACCGACGGGAATTAAGGTGAGCAGGATTGCAAGTGGTGTTCCGGTTGGAGGAGATCTGGAGTATATCGATGAAGTGACACTTCTACGGGCACTTGAAGGAAGGACAGAGCTGTAGCCCTGTCCCCTTTTTTACTTATCATGCGTTTGAAAAAGCTGCCAGTTGCCAAAGCAATCGTAATGAGCTGTCAGGTTCAGCAGAGTTTTGACAGTCGGCATTGGAGGTGAGATAAATGAAGAAAAAGGTTACATCAACGGATATTGCACATGCTGCCGGGGTATCACAGTCCACAGTTTCCATGATCCTGAACAAAAAGTACGATGTATCATTTGCAAAAGATACTGTGGAAAGAGTGGAAAATGCGGCAAAAGAACTGGGATATGTCCCGCCGAAGCGGAAAACGAGAAAAGGAACAAAACGGGAGAAGCTTCTTGTTGTATTCTGCCCAAACCTGACGAATCCGTATTATGTTATGCTGCTTCAGGGGATTGAGGCACATGCGAAAGAAAAAGGTTTCGGCCTTTTTGTATGCAATACGCAGAGAGATCTCAGGATGGAAGAGCGCTATCTGAAAATGATGTGGCAGTTAAGACCGCTTGGAATTATCTATACCTGTAATCCGAGCCATTGCTTTATGGAACTTGTGGGAGAAATTGCAGAACAGATACCGGTTGCGATCGTCAATAACCAGAATGAAAAGATGAATGTAGATGCGGTGGAACTTGACAATTCCAAGCTTGGAAGAGTCATGGCGAAACATCTGCTGGAACTGGGACACAGGAAAGTTGCATATATAGCACCGCCGCTTACGGCAAGGCAGAAGCAGCGTTCGAAGCGGGTAGAGGGCTTCCTGAAAGAATATGAGAAAGTCGGACTGCGTGACCAGGTGATCATAAAAGCGGCAAAAGAAGAAATCGATCTGGATGTGGCGCATATTGATTCGGAGTACAAGATCGGGTATGAGCTGACGAAAGAATTGTTGAAGGAAACGACGGATGTGACAGCAATCGTCGGACTGAATGATATGATCGCATTTGGAATCATGGATGCACTTCATGAAGCAAAGATAAAGGTGCCGATCGATGTGTCCGTGATGGGGTGTGACAACACCTTGTTTGCAAGAATGCATAACATGAATCTGACGACCATCGAACATTTTGTGACTTTCAAAGGAAGAGATGCATGTGATATAATAATGAAGAAGATAGCCACACATCATTCGACGAATACGGGTGCGGTTCCGATCAGTACATATCATGTGGAGTATGAGCCGCAATTAATCGTCCGGGGGACGACAACGTATGCGAAAAATGCCCGAAAAAAGAAAAATTAATTCTTTTGCAAAAATTATTATTAATAAATTCGAGATTTTACAAAACAAAAATGCATGTTAAATTTAAATAATCCCATAAAATGCGTGAAAATCGTTAATGAAATGAAAAAATTAAAAAAATATCGTTAACATTTCTACAAAAAAATATGCGAAATTCAATTAATAATTTTATAATATTAACAGAAAAAATTACTAATAAAAAATCAAAGCTATTGACCAGAGTTCCTTAAATAGAGTATAATTCAACCAAACGATAACAAGGGAATGGTGAACAGATTTCACCGGTTTTAAGGAGGAAGAATAACATGAAATTTTTCATTGACACAGCGAACGTAGAAGATATTAAGAAAGCAAATGACATGGGAGTTATCTGTGGAGTAACAACAAACCCATCTCTGATCGCAAAAGAAGGTAAAGTATTCGAAGAAGTTATTGCTGAGATCGCTTCTATCGTAGACGGACCAATCAGTGGAGAAGTAAAGGCAACAACAACAGATGCTGAAGGCATGATCGCTGAAGGAAGAGAGATCGCTAAGATCCATCCTAACATGGTAGTTAAGATCCCTATGACAGTAGAAGGATTAAAAGCAGTAAAAGTTCTTACAGCTGAAGGAATCAAGACAAACGTAACACTGATCTTCAATGCGAATCAGGCACTTCTTGCAGCAAGAGCCGGCGCTACATATGTATCACCATTCCTTGGACGTCTGGACGATATCTCTACAAGAGGAGTAGACTTAATCTCAGAGATCGCACAGATCTTCGAAGTTGCAGGAATCGATACAGAGATCATCGCAGCAAGCGTACGTAACCCAATCCACGTAACAGACTGTGCATTAGCAGGTGCTGATATCGCAACTGTACCTTACAAAGTAATCGAGCAGATGACACATCATCCATTAACAGATGCAGGAATCGAGAAATTCCAGGCTGATTACAAAGCAGTATTCGGAGAATAAGAATAAGTAAAGCTATCATATAAATGATTCAGGAGGAACAACATGAACAAATTAGAGCTTATGAAGACAGCCAACGAAGTCCGCAAGGGCATCGTTACTGCAGTTCACAGTGCAAAATCCGGACATCCGGGTGGATCACTGTCAGCAGCAGACATTTATACATATCTGTATTTTGAAGAGATGAATATTGATCCTAAGGATCCTAAGAAAGCAGACCGTGACCGTTTTGTATTATCAAAAGGACACACAGCACCAGGATATTATTCAACACTGGCACACAGAGGATTCTTCCCGGTTGAAGATCTGACAACTCTTCGTAAAGTTGGATCATACCTTCAGGGACATCCGGATATGAAACACATCCCAGGTGTTGATATGTCAAGTGGATCTCTTGGACAGGGCATCTCAGCTGCAGTAGGAATGGCTATTTCTGCTAAACTTTCAAATGATGATTACAGAGTATACACACTTCTCGGAGACGGTGAGATCCAGGAAGGACAGGTATGGGAAGCTTCTATGTTAGCAGGACACAGAAAGTTGGACAACCTGGTAGTGATCGTTGACAATAACAACCTTCAGATCGATGGAAAGATTACAGACGTTAACTCTCCATATCCGATCGATAAGAAATTCGAGGCATTTAACTTCCATGTGATCAATATTGATGGAAATGACTTTGACCAGATCGAAGCAGCTTTCAAAGAGGCTCGCAAGACAAAGGGAATGCCAACTGCAATTATTGCAAAGACAATCAAAGGAAAAGGAGTTTCCTTCATGGAAGACCAGGCCGGATGGCATGGAAAAGCTCCTAACGATGAGCAGTATGCACAGGCAATGGAAGAATTAGAGAAAGCAGGTGAAGCATTATGTCAGAAGTAAAGAAAATCGCAACAAGAGA
>OGTL01001919.1_pt1 | contig 17011 bp, 16 predicted proteins | sample 1553601 | NCBI WGS metagenome assembly OGTL01 (sample SAMEA2580112, study PRJEB22360) | human gut metagenome | biome: human gut; feature: human-associated habitat; material: faeces | place: Denmark | collected 2008/2010 | reverse complement strand
ATGCAACGCATGGGCAAAATCGGAAACCGAAAGTCCCCGCTCTTCCATTTTCTCTTTTATTAACGAACCGATATGTATCTCCTTTTGTTCTTTCATATACAAAAGCCGTTTTTAAGGTAATCTTATCTCATAAATAAACCCACATCTGAGAAAAGGTGTGTTACACTTTACCTTAAACCCGTCAAACTGCGGCACGACCAAATGCCTTGTACACAACAGAAATAAGGCAAAGGAACACACCAAATACAGGTGTATTCGCATTGTCTATTTCTCTGTGTACTTTAAATTGGTCGTTTTCAGTTTAGAGAAATACCAGCAAATACAATATCGTCATCCTCTCTGACCAAAGAGACAAACTAGTCCCCTCAATCATCGTATAATATCTCCATTTTACCTTTACAAAGGTAGGCAAATTCAACTATCAGAAAAAACACAAAGAATAAAAAGAAGTATAAACATATCGGAAATATAGGTCATTGAAAGAGGCTTTTTTATACTTTTGTGGTAAAACAATATCTAATGGCATCTAAAATACACAATGGAATACTCATTCTTACGCTAATTTTATTTGCGTCTTGCCGTACGCAAAAGCCTGCTCCACGCCCGGCCCCTCCCGAGACTGTGGATTTCCCTACGGCAAATATTCCTCTTCCCGTCGTGGATTTCAATTTCATGTTGCCGGAAGCTCCGGAGCTAGCGGTTTGTCATTCTCCTAGAAAAGATATCACGGAAGCCTTTACGCCCCGTGATAAAAGCCAGATAGCGATCAAGGACCCCAAGCTATTCGATGAGAATAACACGGAAATTATTGATTTATCCTTGATCCCCGCCGGGGAATACGCATTTCCCCTTCCTAATGGAAACGTGATCTCTCCTTACGGGGGAAGGAGAAGGCATCATTCCGGAGTAGATATCAAAACTTGTGCCAACGATACGATCGTGTCTGCTTTCGATGGTATTGTCAGGATGGCGAAACCATTCGCCGCCTATGGCAACGTTATCGTTGTCCGCCATTATAATGGACTGGAAACGATCTATAGCCACAACTCCAAGAACTTGGTTAAACCCGGAGATCGCATTCTCGCCGGACAACCGATCGCCTTAACCGGACGTACTGGCAGGGCTACTACCGAGCATTTACATTTTGAGACTCGTATAAACGGAGTTCATTTCAATCCGAATATCGTCTTCAACATGGCTAAAAGGAAATTACGTTCAAAATGTCTGGTTTGTACCCAGAAAGGTAATAACGTAATCGTCAAATCGGTTGATATATTACCCCATCAAAAGGCTGGTCCATACGTACCGCCACCTCCTTATAAATGGGTTTACAATGAATGAAAAAAGGCCTTACGGACAATCCGTAAGGCCTTTTTTCATTCCGTGGAGATGGAGAGATTCGAACTCTCGTCCAAACGAGGAATTAATTTGCTTTCTACATGTTTATCTTCGCCTTCATTGTCGGGGAAGAGCAAGACCGAAGCCACCCACTCATCCCTTATCCTCTAAAGTTTCGCCTGAGACCCGAGGCTTATCTCAAACTATCTCCGATATTGCTGCACCACCTGATCGGAACGCTTCGGAGCCACAGCATCCGGGTGATGTCACGTCCCCGCAACTTTTGCAGGGATTAAGCTTGAATCTACTATACTTCGATTAAGCAGCGAGAGCGTAATTATTTTCGCCAGTTAATTGTTCGTTGTCTGAGATTTAAGTGCAAGCCAACCACGCACTACATGCTTACAAACCACTTCTACCCGCTGTCAAAACCGGTCATCCCCATGGTTTTATAACTGATTAAAAATCAAAAGAAAGCGAACACATTTTCCGTTATAGGTAACAAACTGGTAACAAAATCAAAGAACTTCATTCTTCAAATGATCGCTTTCTTTGGTACAAAGATAGGAATTATTCTCAATAATACAAAAGACACACATAAATCAACATATGATGCTAAGCGATTACGTAACTATAGCCTATACAATCAAACACCAAAAGAAAAACAAAGGGGGGTAAAGGACTCTCGCCGCCGTCCACAGGTACAAGGCCTCCCCCTAACAATCGAACCCCAGTTATCTACCACGCTCCATATTCTATGCATGCCGTACCCTTCTGGGGATCTATACGCATTGTGAAGAAGGTTCCATCTTCCGAAATCTCATTAAAGTAAAAACTACCATCCTCCGACATGCTCCAATGAGCCGGGGGATTCGTCTTCATCCACCAATAGAATCTCTCCGTTTCACGACCCGGTTCAAACTTAATATCTATCCGATCAATATAGTCCAAAGTGAACGACTTTTTTCCATAGGTGCGATCTATAACCTCGTACGCTGGCAATCCTACACCTACCTTGTATGAGATCTCCATACGGCTCCCATACGGCTTATTGACGATATCTGATACAAACGAGCAAACATATATTAAGCTAATAAGAGAGATAGGGGATAACAGCGCATAAGAACACCTTCTCCAACTCGCCCGCCGCCATTTCCGCTCAATCCACACGTACAAAGGCGGACAACATCCCCATGAGACCCAAGTAGCCAACCAAAGGCAAAAAGACTTAAATGTCCATCGCTCCGGCCTTGCCCAAAATAGAAGGATTATGAAAGCCAGTAACCCACCACCCCAAACTATCACACTAACTAATAAAAAAAACATCATAACGCCTCAAATTAAGAACTACTATTTTACCTTATTCATACTCCTTCTTTATAATTATCATAATCTCGTATCCAATCCAATTCTTTTGCACTCGAAGGTTCTGTATAAAATAGATCTATAACACTTACATTTCTATTTAGGGCAGCTATCCCTTATAATTAAATCACATGGTCATATAAAGTTCCATTTCTTTCCTATGGAGTTGTTGTTCGCATTGCCAACATGATACATTCCCCAACAAGTGCTATTTCCGCTAGTAAATAATGTCGAGTATTGTTCCACATCACACTATGTCCTGCAATTTCCGCCGTACGTAAGAAATTATTACGTACTCTCACGTCATTGAAATATGTTGCTGCCCCCACAGCGAATGCTGTTCCGGATGGACTGAGGTTGAACAGTACCGGGCCTGCATCAATGTCAAATCCCAACCAACACGAATAATCATGATATTCCCGTATACCAGACAATAAACCTGATTGCAAAAAATGGGATTTGAGCCTATGATATTGCTCTCTTGCAAATACTGAATCTATCTGCGTGAGGTATAGACAGTTTAATGCGGAGTACGAGCCTTTCACCGGGGCGGCTTTAAACGGTATACCATCCTCACTCAAAAATGAGACAAGTAGGCCTGTTTCTTTGTCAAGCCATTCAGATTTAGCCTTTCGTACCCATTTACGTACCGTAGAAATATATTTTCCCTTGTTTAATTTCGAGTAATTATTCAGTGCGACAATCGCAACAAGCATATCAGGGACATATATACATTCGCTTGGATATGTTGGTAAGTTTAGACTTTTACTTCGAAGAAGCCGACGATTCATAGTTCCGCAAAGATCATCAAACAAGTTATTATATTTATCATTTCCTCCGGCCATCTTATACTCGCTTATCATCCACGCAAGATGACTGATATATGAAATATGACTCCTGTCACCATCCAATGTTTCCAGAGGATCCTCGCCCCAACGCTCAGCATCATATTTTCTCAACTCAAAGGAAAGTACCATCTCAATAAGATTATCTATGTTCTCTAGATTCTCTGTTTTTGTTTCGGGATAAAGTTTCGACATATTGAATAAGGCTGCCGCCAGCATTGAACAAGAATACAACGCCCACTCACCTTGAAATTGTGTTCCAATTCCTTCTGGCATTTCACACAACAACGCACGTGGTGAAGTTACTACACGATCGATCAGGAAATCCCGACGTTGAATGAGTTCCCCCTTCTCATCCTCCCATGTACCATTATCAGTACACGACCAGTAAACCCATAATATTTTGACCAATATAAATGCAACCATCACCACTGCGATTTTAATTGATTTGTGTATCAAATCAATATTGTCTCGTATAATATCTACATATTTCTCAGGCTCAACCGTTTCACGCTTGGGTTGCAAGCACGAACAGGGCAAACTAATCTTATTTTGCCATTCATTGTCAAGATAATCCTCAAAACGGATGACGACCTTCAACAGATCATCGGATAAACGTCTCTGGCACTCTTTAATAATGTATTCAGAAATTGGATAAACACAAGCCGCTATTGCGCCAGCTATAGCACCTTGCGTATCAGCGTCACCACCGAGTGACACGGCATTTCTTATCGCATCTTCATAACTATCGGCTTCTAAAAATGCGATGATAGCCTCAGGCACGCTACCTTGGCAAGATACATCAAATTCATATCGGGGCCGAATCTCATTCAATGTACGGTTCATGTTATATTCGAACTGATTGGTAACAAAATCTCTTATGTGTACTTTTAATTCGTCTATTTCCCCAGTCCAATGTAGCGCAATGAATATACTTGCAGCTACAGCCTGCGCTCCCTTTATAGCTTCCGGATGATTGTGTGATACTGCGGCTGTTTGTTTCGCTAAGCGCAAGCATTCATCCAAAGTCTTAGCAACAAGACCTACCGCACTAACACGCATAGCGGAACCATTCCCCCATGAGTTATAGGGGGTTGGATCATTACATAACCAATTACAGAAAAGGCCACCGTAGCCAACAGCCGGATAACGGTTGCCAAATTCACACATAGTGTCTACAAGCGTGTATTCTGAGTGGGTGACATCCTCCATTAGCCATCGTGCGATAGCTAATGTCATCACCGTATCGTCTGTAAAACAGGCACCATACGGAAACAACTCGAAGTCTTTGCTCTTGACAGAACGAAACTCATACATCGAACCTATAATATCACCAGCAATCGCTCCATAGATAGTTCTGTAAGTATTTTTCATCATGGCTAACTTCTCTCTATACATAAATTCTTTAACACAAAGATTGCAAAAAAACTCGATTTATCATCGGTAACTTGTTTCATTTTCGACCTACCACCAAGGATCTTGTATGGCGAAAATCATTCCGACTCCAATTATCGAAGTCCCTCCATATCACATATATGCCTTATTCTCTCTAGGATCTATATCCATAAAGAAGTAAATTCCATCATCTAATTCTCATCGAATGGGAAATCACCATCTTCCGATATACTCCAATGAGCCGGGGGATTCGTCTTCATCCTTTGTTGGAACTCTCCGTTTCACAACCCGAATCAAACCTAATGTCAACCTCATCCGTATCCCCATTTCGGCCATGAGAATTTACAATCTTGTATGCTGCCCCTATCCCTACCTTGCTTGAAAGATCTCTTCGGTTATAGAAAGGCTTATTGACGCACTTACATACCAATGAACAGATATATACTAAGTAAATAAGAGAGATTAGAGATAACAGCGTATCAATCCCTATCCAGTCTCTATTAATAGCATTGAGATCTATTATCAGGCTATTAAGGCTATGGATGAAGCGATGCGGATCGAACGTACAGGCATCCACCAAGAAAAGAAAAGAGACTGGGGATAACAGCACAAATAGCACCCTTCTTAGACTAGCCTGCCGCCACTTCCGCTCAATCCACACGTACAATGGTGGAAAACAACACCACGAGACCAAAGAAACCAACCAAAGACAAAAAGACTTAAATGTCCATCGCTCCGGCCTTGTCTTGAATGCAAGGATCATAAAAAACGATAATTCAAAGATAATCAAACTTATACAAGCTAACACCAAAAACACCATAACGCCTCAAATTAGGAACAACTTATTTAATACCATAGTACACACTATCGAATAGAAGATCAAAAACCTCGTTTTTACCATATTCACGACCTTACTCCTTTCTTTTAATTAGTGTTATCTCGTATTCAGACCGTTTCTTTTGCCCTCTAAGGCACGATATAGGACAGATCTATAATACCCTTTATCAGTTGTCACCCCTTATTCACAAGGAATAGGCTTATGTTTCATATCCTCATCGCCAAGCACCACAATAGAAAACGGGGCTGGTGTCCCCGCCGCCGTCTTCCGCACTCACTCGCAGCCTCCTCCTTTGGTGCCGCCCCGATCCACGCCAAATAAAGCCATTCGTACCCCAAATACCCCCTAAAGATCATCCTTGAATATAGTAGGATTCAACTCAACCGGGGATCTCCACTCTATTCGATAGTCCTCCCATAAAAAACATTTCATCACTTGCCAATACTCGAAACATGAGACCGGGGTACGAAACCAGCTACCAGAATCAAATCTTTTATCAGAGAAGTAAGATCGTAGCTTTTCCTCCAACTCCTTCTCTATAGACAAATAGGCCTCAGATTCCTCAACCGGATCATGTATTAAACCCGTGATCCGAGGTTTACAATCCCAGCTACAAGAAGCACGATCAAAGCATTTACTTGTTTTCATACCAAACTAATATCCGTTATCAACTCTTTTTCTTCACCTGTTTTTATTACCACAAAATAAGTACAAATCCTCCGATTTACCTCGGCCTTATGTTACCACTCCCAATCCAATAATATAAGGCCATATACTAAAATCATGATATCTCCAACTCCCTTCAAAACAAATTACCTGTTGCCACACTCTCTGAGACCTTATTCAAATTGCAGATTTCAATAAGCGTGGCACCGTTCCGTTTTAGACTATAAAAATCATTTTCACTTAACAATATATAAAGCCACTGTCGGTTCATTCTATATTGGGCTCTCAGTTGATTAATCTTATTACACCATTCAAGAGTTGCCAATTGTTTTTGTCGGACATTTTTGTCGAAAATCTTGTCTTGCCCTTTCGTTTCTATAATATAGATGTGTTGTGATGTACATACCATAAAGTCCGGATGATAGGTGGCCAATAGACCGTCCTGCCGGATATAATGGATTGATGCGAAGCTATGTTGATTCTCATTTATTTTGATAAAGCAGTTCACTTCCGAGTCGGCATCCAAAAATTCAAGGAAAGCTTTCTCGAAACCTCCTTTATTGGAAGGGTAGCCCACTTTTTCATAGATAATCTTTTCCAAATCAAGTGAAAAACTTTCTCGTATACGTAGTGTAGGTATGGAAGAAAAATAAATCTTCTCAACTATTGCATCTGTTATATCTATCTGTTCTTGCATATAATAGATCGCCTTACTGATCTCTCTTACAATATGCTGGGTCGCGACTCCCTCATTGTGTAGTAAAATCTTCCAATTATAATTCTCGAACGGATTGAATGAACGTGAAAATAACTTGGTTCGGATATATCGGTCGATGACCCGTATGATTTCTTGCTGATTAATTTGCAATGTAGGTAGTTCCTTAGGCTTGCTCCTTCCTACCTTGTCGAAGCGTGTTGTGACGATGCGTAATACCTTTTGCAAGTATTCATTGTAACTTTGTGCATTGCATAAGTCTGCGTTTACCTCATATTTGCCGAATTGAGTACCGACTAAGACGTCATGCGAGATAAAGGATTCACCGGGTTTCGCCAAAATTTCTTTTAGTTGTTCATACGAAAAGTCTGTAAAAGGTGCGAGTCTGTTTATATCTATTTCTGAAGGATGTATCTCCTCCTCTTGCTCTTTGATAATAAGAGGCCAGAATAAATCATAGTCTTGATAATTGTCTTTTAACCCTACCTTTATAATATCACCGGTTACATTGGAGCCATCCGGCAAATCACCTTCGTCTATACCGGCAAGCTCTTCGTTCATCAAATCATTGTAGAAATCAAGAAAGGCCGGATGTTCAATGATGGAAAGCATATCGATATAAGATTTAGGTGCTTTCTTTTTAACCAATACTTGCAATCGGTTTTCCCTTTTTTCTTCTGAATATTCAGGCTCTCTCCACATCAAACGAAGACCACGCCCTACGGTTTGTTCCAACAAAATAGCGGATTGCGTAGATCGTAACGGTACGATGACACATATATTGTTGACATCGAAACCTTCCCGAAGCATCAACACGGAAACGATGACTTTGGGTGATTCATATTTATCGATATTGAACAATCGTTCTTTGACTTGCATCCAATCTTTTTCTTTTACTTCGCCTTTAGCGTTGCTGTCAATACGGAGAACATCCTTTTCGGCTAATCCCTCTTCTTTTAGGAATGATTCGACAAACGGGGTGACATTGGTATCCTCACAAATCACCATCATCTTCGGTCGTTTCTTAGAATCCAGCTTGATAAAACCTTCTTCAAGGATTTGTAATTTTCGTAATCCGGCACGAAGCATTAAACGTTGTCCGTCGCTCAATCCAATCACTTTTTTTCGTTCATCACGTAAAGCGTTATAATCCAGATTGGCAAGATCTGTCAATTCTTGTCGGCGATCCAACAACAAGGTCTTAACCAATCCGCTTTTCATCGCTTGGCTTAAATCAAAGTCGGATATAATATGCGGGAAATAACATTTCATCTTTTTCTTCCCGGAACCGACCGTATCGTAGGGTGTAGCTGAGAAGTCGATTTGGATGAAGTGACCTCCTTTGTTGTGGGCAATCTTATTCAATCCTTTTTGCCATTCAACCTCTTCTATTTCTCCTTGCTTTTTATTCTCATGGATATGATGGGCTTCGTCATTGATTACCATTAAGTCCGATAGTTCGGATAGATAGCCCAATTCGCTTCCTCGTAGATATTTCCTATCCAGTGCCTCTAAGACATTACCACCACTCAGCCCTGGCGTAATAGGCAATAAATCTCTTATAATAGATGGAGCGGAATCTGAGTCCATATTCTCTTTCTCTTCATCAGACAAGAACAGATGCCAGTTGGTTAAGGCGATCAGTCCGTTTCCGGTTATTTTTCGTCCGATTCCCTCTTCTTTGGTGACAACATTGTTTTGTATAAAAGAGAATACTTCGTCCCGATAAGCCAGAGGTATAAAAAGGTCTTTATGCAAATAAAGGTCATTCGTGAAAGGATCTCTTTCCGTGCAGTTCTCTTTCAGGCGTCCACAATAGGCATCCTTTAGCCGATCATAAACAATCAGGCCAGGAGCTACGATCAGGAAGTTTTGGGTGTAGCGTCCGCTTCGTTCTTCTTGTTCTTCATGTCGTCCGTTAAGGAGTTGCCATAAAAGTAAAGCGTGCATGACCCATGTCTTACCTGTTCCGGTTGCCATCTTTACGGCATATTTGGGAATACGATATTTTTCTTTAGCCAAATCACTTAGATTACATTCGGCTAATAGATCCGGCGCAACTTGCCGGTATATTTCTTCTACGGTTGTCACTTGTAAAACTTCATGCAGATAAATGATGTTTAGAATACTTTGTTTTTGTCCTTCATGAAAGTTCTTGGAGCGTTCTTCCGTATAAGGCCCCATGAACCAAAACTTCAGCAAATCTTGTGTTACCGGGGTAACGGCATCTAATAAACTGCCGTTTTCAAAGGCTGTTTTGACTTGTTCCGTTAACCGGCTTGCCAATTCCAAGGATATATCGTTTCTCATGTTGTGTGTCATTTTTAAGAATGAATAGTCTCTGTTACCATGCTCTCAAAGCCGAATACATCGACCGCTTTCACGCAAACCGTCCGTTCTGCTTTTCGAGGAGTGATTAATGTAGCTGTATAGATACAATGAAGTGGATCGCTATCATTGTCCGTGTTTTCCCGATAGTCTTGCCATTGGCTGCGGAATGTGATGCCGTCGTAATCCGGATCGATGCTCCAATACTCGATCAAAGCCAGCGGATCTTTCTCCAATACCTGTTGCAATTTGGCTTTATCTTTATCATCCAACGGGATATTGTCGGGTGAAAGAAGCACATAATTATCCAATTCGATTGTTAGTTTGTCCTGTTCACCGTAATGCGGTTCTGTCTGAATAGGTTTTACCAATAGATATTGATAACTGCTGAAACGGACAGAGCCTTCCCTTATCAGTTTGTCATATCCTTTCTTGGAGAGTTTGTCCAACAGGTCTGGTGGAATCACCAAGACCTCAACATCCTCCTTGTATTGTTGGATAGCCGCAGAAATGTCAAAAGCAAAGTTCCAAGCTAATACGACCGCCTTGTTCCATCCACCTCCCAACAGGTTCTTTTTGGCTTCGTATGCTCGGCGGATTGTGGCGGCTCCGGTTACTTTATTAGGACTATCTACCAGTACCAAAGTCCGTCCGTTCTTGATATATCCCCAGTTCCGATCATTCAGCTGTTCTTGGGTGAAAGGGATGGCACCATACAGTTGCATGATGATCTGGCTCAAATCTCCAATACGTTTGTATTGTTTATTGTTTTGGAAAGCCTCTTTTTGATAATCGCCGATAGCTTGATAAAGGAATGGTTTTACCTCTTGGTCGATAAAGCGTTTACGCATCACCAAGGTTGCCGGTTTGCCAATATCCGTAGTAATCCAACGACGGCCTAAACGTTCGGCAACGGCAGCGGTTGTTCCACTTCCACCGAAGAAGTCGCAAACGAGATCACCTTCGTTGCTGCTGGCTTTGATGATACGTTCGAGGAGTTTAGCTGGTTTTTGAGTTGCATATCCTATATTTTCTGCCGATTGTAAAGATTTTAAATCAATCCATACATCTTTACATCTAACACCACTGGGATTTATGTATTGCTTTATTCTTGGTACTTTATCTTTTTCAACTCGTAATAAACCGTTTGATAACCATTTTAAAGCTGTTTCTTTAGGCATACAATATCCTCTACTTGGCATTTTTTCTCCAAATCCTAAATCATAAATGTATCCTCCTCCGCCAGGATTAGAGCAATCTCTCCATTGATAACGACCATTTTCATCTTGATATTTGTAAGGAGCTAATCCTCCTTCATCATAAGGTTGATAAACATCATTCCAGATTTTTTCAAAACCTTTACTGTAAAAATATAATGAATCATGAGATTTAATATATTTTTTATTTTTTGCGGATGTATCACCTGCTGTTGCTTGCCAAATCAATTCATTGATGAAATTTTCCTTTCCAAAAATATCATCCATTAAAACTTTCACATACGCTCCCACATGCCAATCAATATGTACATAAATACTTCCCTTATCCGAAAGTAACTCCCGCATCAATACTAATCTTGGATAAAGCATCTTCAAATAAGAAACCGTTCCATCCTGCCATGTATCCGAATAAGCAAATTGTTCAATTACCGTAGGCTTTTGCTCAATATCAACACCCGGCAAATTAATCTTTGTCCGATAATCCGCTTTGCTATCAAAAGGAGGATCAATGTAAATCAAATCCACCTTTCCCCGAAGCGAAGGTAATCCGGTCGTTTCATCTCCAGCTAACAGAGCTTGCATCACCAATAAGTTATCTCCATAGATGAGGCGATTTATCCATTCTTTGTTTATCACTTGTTCGTTTTTTCCTTTCCATAATCCGGAAGTGTCTTTGGCGGGAAGAACCAATTCATTTGTTTGTAATCCGATATGGGTGTTGCTACTCAAACGTTCTAAGATACGTTGCGCTTCTTGTCTTCCTTCTTTTACGATTTTAGGAAGTTCTTCTATAAGAGATGTTGTTGGCATAAGTCTGTTTTTTAGTGTTATTATGATTCAAATTCTTCGTCACTTGTTTTTACTTTACCTGTGTACTCAACATAAACAAATTTCCCTTCTATTGAAATCTTTTTTATTAACTCAAAAGAACGTTTCAAATAGTAGTAATCTGGATTGAAAGTATATTCATTAAATTGTTCATTATATGTATATTTATCTGTTCCAAATTTGAATTCTGCGCAATCGCTTGATCCAGACATATAAACTCTGTTTTCATATTTACATAATTCTTTTATGAAAGGAATTAATTCATCTTTAACTATATAGTAGAAAGAATTATCATCTATCTTTTTTTCGTGCACTACATTTTCTGCACTCCAAAATTTCTTCCCTAAATAGATGCGTTTTATATTCTCTGAAGTATAATATAATTTTCTCTTACTAATATCTGTATATTTTTCATCCATATTAGGATGGAGTTTGGGAATACCTAAAAAAGGATAGGAAGTTACAATCAATCTCCATTCATTTTCATAATTCCATACCTTATTCTTTTGTGTCGCATTATGTAAATTAATTTCGTGTATGTCAGGATGTTTACTGCAACTAATTCCAGTCGGATGTTCTTTGTAGCATATAGATTTAAAGAAGATATTTTTTAACACTGGTATATTTAATGGATGATTTGCAATATCTCTTAATAAAAGAGATGTATTAAATTCTATTACGTATCCAGTTTCATTTGTATAATGCGACCACATTAGTTCGTTAAATCTATCAGTTGTTAAAGAAACAATACCACCAAAGCAAAAATAGCTATCACAAATAGCCTTTTGTAATAACTCACGATTTTTATCTATTTCTGGATATAGTTGATTAAAGTACTTCCCTTCCACAATTAAAGGTGCTTGCTCTATGGTTTGTCGTTTAATTTCATAGTATAATTCATCAGAAACATTCCTCATATCTATAGAATATGATTTTCCATCCATTAAATCATTTAAATGGAATGGATGACTTGCGAATAGATAATGTTCAATGAAGGCTTCTTTACTATATTGAGTGCAAGGATTATATTTTAAAATAGTTTGAGGGTGGTTTGACTCAATGAATATTTTCATATGTAATTTATTTGTTTCCCTGTCCCCCTCCGGAATGATTAACAAACAAAAAGCGTGGGAACCGTACCTTGCTGCCCGTTCCACGCTCTAAAGGCTCTCGCATTGCCCTGTCAGTCGAAACGAGCAACGCCGAAAGCCCCACGCCGATGTGAATATATACGATACACCCATTTCCCTTGCGGATACACCAATGGCTATACAAGGTACAATGAGGGCTATATATAATACACCCTGAGGACATCCACCGTTGCTTTGTTTTTGACTGACATTTCTGAATTTGCGAGATTCTTAGAACGTCAAAACCAAAGCGTAAAGTAAACGCCTTTTCTAATTTATGTCAGTTCCCGCACCACCCTAATCGGCGTGGTGCTATTGAGAACTATACAAAAATACAATTTAATTGAACAAATAGGTAACGTTTTCGGAAAAAGTTTTAATATTGTTTATACCTCCAATGACAATTTTATCACAGCCATTCACGGCGCATTTTAGAAAAAGACAAAACTCAGAAACAGAATTATATAACCTAAAACGGACTTAAAACATCAACAGATACTATCAATAGTTATCTACCTAAGAGTATTAGATAGGTACTTTATTGATAGTGATCGTATTAAAAATGAGAGAGGCGAAAGATACCACCTCCTCGGAAATATCCCCCACCTCTCTAAATTTATTTGATATACCCCCCAATAAAGGGTTATTTTCTAAATAATACATTGAGTTATTTACAGAGCAACCGTTCAATCTTATCCTTAAGCGGAAATAGATCTGTTTGAATGGTTCCCCACACAATCTCATCCCGAATCTGATAATACCCATGCACCAACACATGGCGCATGCCTATGACCTCATTCCATGCGATCTCTTGATGTTCCTCCCGAAATTCCTTTGTAATCAAATAAGCAGCCTCCCCTACAATCTCCAAATTCTTGATGACAGCAAAACGCAATATCTTGTTTCTGGAATACTCCTCAAAAGTCACATCTGTCGTGAACTCAATGACATTATTTATCGCCTCCAGCATATGCCGTAGACGTGTATCGTCTTTAGGCTTCTCTCTCATATACCAATATTTTATCCCGATCTACAGAAGAAACGGCGAAATCCTTCAATTGTCCTTCCTCCACCAAATCAACCTTACGATGCAACAATTGGCTTAGAGCTTCCACCATACCCGCATACTTGAATAATGTAATACGAGCTTGGGAGTCAAAACGAACCAGAATATCAATATCGCTATCCTTCGTCTCCTCTCCACGTGAACAGGAACCAAACACCCATGCTTTCTCTATTGGTTGCAAAGAGAAAAAGCCTCTTAGCTTATTAATTATCTGTTGTTTCATCTTTTAGTGATTACCTCACGCAAATATAACGAACATTTTCTAAATTCCGTTTTATCGTGATTCTTTTTTGGAAAATCATTTACAGAACAATATCCTCTAAAAACAAAAGAAGCGAGAGATACCACCTCCTCGGAAATATCCCCCACCTCTCTAAATTTATTTGACAGATCCCCGACAAGGGTATTATTTCCTACATTTTATTAGGAAAAACCTAAGCCTAGATACGTTGTAAGCCTCAAATATGGGCAAAACAATGATATTTAATCAAATCTCTTTAACTTCAAAAATGACCTGAATTTCACATCAAATTCTTCTATCTCTGGGCCAACGTCTTTTCCTTGAGAAGAGAAACAACACTTCTTGATCTTTTCTATAATAGACTTGCAGGCTCTTTGCGCCAATTCTCCATCACGTACACGAGCCTTAAACCCAGACCTCAACGGATCAAATCCATTACGATTAACATAATCACATAAGGCACAATCTTTCAAAATCTTTATCCCATTTATCTTATCAAGCGGTAAAGACTCTTTACTCACCTTGACTTTGGAATAACAAGATAAGAACCGATCCAGCAAATCATTCCAAAAGCTAGGATCATATAACATTGACGCAGTAACCGATCCCCCAAAGCACCTCCTAACTTTCTTTATCCGAAACTCGCATCGAGCTATATTCTTATTATTACTCCCCTGTTCCTTTCCTTTATCGTAAAACAAAAGTTCTTTCTCTGCTGTTTGAAACGTAATTCCTGTAGAATATGAATGACACCTAAAATAAGGTAAATCTAACATCCGATTGAAATATTCTATTGGAGACCGCTGTAACTCCAAATCCATTGCTAAATCCAGTCTAGTCACAATGACCTTATCCATAGGGATGTTTAAATCCTCTCCTATCCTCTCAATGGCTTTCCGTACGTCCTCTAAAGGGAAATCGTGCATGTTGATACCGTAGTAATATTTACATAAGCTACAAGCATTGATTTTTAGAATATGAGTATTTACATACACATTATACCCCTTATATTTCCCACGTACATAAGGGAGGCCATCATTACCAATACAATCACTTCTATTCATCAAATATGGCGACACTTCCGCTAACAAATCTATTTCTGGAACATCTTTCTGATTAAGAACAAAGTCAACCGTATCATATAACATATGACCATGTACCATATCATGCAACATACTACTATATTCAGTACATGAATCATGTCCTTTCTCACACCTTGATAGATTGACATAGATTTTAGAAGCTATCTCATCTTTCATACTCTCCCCCTTCCTTTTTTATTCATTACAACATGATTTATGGCGGCTTGCTCTATCTCTTCTACCGAATCAACACGATTTCGTTTAAGCCACTCCTCAATCTCCGAGCGATCAAAATAGACTTGCTTTCCAGATGGTTTGTAATGAGGTATCTGATGACTATATGTAAGCTTGTATATATGACTCTTACTTAAGCCAGTAAGAGTTGCTACATCATCAACAGTTAGTACTGTCTTTGTCGCAAGTAGAGTATTACACTCTATTCTTTTTAAGATATTTTTAATCGACTCCATTTTTTTTATTTTTAATTATCATATCTTAATGCTGAATGTAGGTAGATTCAGCATATTCACATATTGTCAATATGTACCTACTCAGTATTGACACAACAAAGATCATATTAAAAAACAAATAAAAAGGGTGATAATAAAAAGTATCACCCAAAATCATCTACTATCACCTAAAGAATGTCACTTCTCTTTTAACCAAGATGCAAATTTTTTTTCTATATCTTCAATATCATCTTCCTTACTGACAGCAGTAGTTAAGCTTCTATATTTCAAAAATTCATCACCATATAAAAATATTTCACTTGCCTTTTTCCACCTATTTCGCTCTGACTTCCAAAACACATCTATAAGAACATGTAATTCCTTCAATGAAGCTAACCATTCAATATAAAAGCGCTCAGGCACATTATCGACATTCCCAAATAAATAAAGAAACGTATCTAAACTTGTATTACTATTACTATAATTTTCCTCTTTCAAATGAAGCCAGATAGCTTTTAATTTATCATCGTCATATTTTTTCGTAAACCGACTTTTGCAATTTTCCAAATATCTATCAATCTTCCCCGAAATTAAATCATTAAAATACCGCATGCTTTCTACTATATCTAAATCTAATTTTTTATCGGTTGAATCATCCCATCTGGCAGCCCCCGTTGTAGCATATCTTTCTTCTCTTTCTTTTATATAATCAATATCAAATGCTATTTTTAATCGTGTGCTTGTTACTTCCATCACTTCCACGATTGCTTTCTTCAATAATAGAGCTCTTTTATATAACAAAGTATTAGTATTCATTCCTCGAACCTTTCTACAAGAGCTATCATATTGATATAACAAATCATCAAGAATAAGAGAAATGTATATCCATCTATCTTTTGGTGTCATACCAGATAACAAGATAATAGTTTCTAATTTTCGACCTTCACTATAAATACTTCTCTCTAATTTATTTAGTGTTATTAACTCATTAATAGGATCACCAGATAATGAGTTATTCATGCTTATAATATTTTCAAATGGTCTTTCTTGTATACCCATATCGTATGATTAGTTTAAGATACTTATTATTCTATTTACTAAGGATCAATCAAATACGCCGTCTTGCTTATGAACAGCAGCCTTTTTATTTGCGTCAATAACTTTTGCATAAATTTGAGTTGTACTAATCTTAGTATGTCCTAATAGCTTACTAACTGTCTCTATCGGTACACCCAAACTAAGATTCAACGTTGCTGCAGTATGCCGAGCTACGTAAGTAATATTTAGAAATGCAATAAAAAACAGAATGGTGCGAATTAAACGTAAATCGTTTATAATTAAGCATTTTACAAGAATTGCATGATAGTCAGACCTGCAAAATAAAACAAAATATTGCAGCGTTTCAGTTACCAGACTGTTAGCCGCCTGTTTCGGAAACAACGGCAGGTAACCGAATTTTTACCGATAGGAACAAAGCGGATTTGTATTCACTGTTTATCAATGTTTTG
>OGTL01001904.1_pt1 | contig 17140 bp, 36 predicted proteins | sample 1553601 | NCBI WGS metagenome assembly OGTL01 (sample SAMEA2580112, study PRJEB22360) | human gut metagenome | biome: human gut; feature: human-associated habitat; material: faeces | place: Denmark | collected 2008/2010 | reverse complement strand
TCCCTTCCACTCTCTACTCTTGTAGAATCTATACAGCTTATCTTCCGCTATCAATTGTTTTATTTTTTCTTTCGTCCACTCTGCCATACTCTTTTGCGACGTCGCACGATTGCAGGAGCAGGAATCGAACCTGCTTCCTCCGGCTACTAACACCGGTGTGCTTGCCTTTCGCACCCTCCTGCTACATTACTCTACAATCACATTTTCTCTTTTCTGTAAAGAGAATTACCTTGTTCCTGTTCATATATGTGCAAGCATAATGATATTCCTTTCCATCATTGGTAGTGATCCTTTTGCAGTACTCACATTCCTTGCACTTCGGTATCTTGCTGTTCGCTTTTCTTTTGTTTGTTGTGTATCCGGGACACCCTTTCTCTGCCGGACAGTGCTGCCCTTTCTTGAGTTGGTAATAATATTTACAGCATGTGTTTTTACATGTAACTAGCATATTCCCTCCCAAATCAAATGGCAGCAATCAATTGACTGCTGCCATCATCGTCTTCTCTTTATTATAAACATCTACTACTTCTTTTTTATCCTGCATAACAAAAGAACGGCCTGCTGCCAAGCCGTCCCTTCTAGGTTTTGTATGTACTTCTTGAGGAAGTGAACTCAATGCTGGAATCTGTCTTTTCACTAAGTTCAGTTTATACTCTAGCACTTTTCATCGGGACATTGTGGGACATTTTCAAAATATCTTTGAATTCTTTTCTTAACATTCTCGTCTGTATACTTAATCTCTCTTTTCGGGAACATGTAGTTCATCTGCTTCGCTACCTTCAGATACGACATTCCGTCCAAGAAATAGAACCGAAACATAATCCTCAACTCACTCTTAGGTATCGTCTCTATGTACTCCTCCGCCTGGTTCGTAAGCTCCAACAGTTCTGTCTCCAAAATCTCCAGTTTTTTATTTCGATTTTTCAACAAGCTCTGCTTTAGCGCAATAGCTGCTGTCGGTCTGCCCGTGATCTTAACCGTTCCAAGTGGCTTCTTCCCTCTCTTTCCCCTAGTCACGGAGTCCGTGACAATCATGTTCTCCAGCTTCGCTAGTTCTCTCTCGTTCTCATGAATCCGTCTCCTCAGATCTTTTATTTCTTCCTTCATCTCCACGTACTGGATCAGAACATTCTTGTCCACGTCCTATCTCCTCCCCTGTATCAATCTTATTCCTTTTCGCCTTCTGCCTTGCCAGATAATCTAAGATTTCGTAGCATGCCGGTGTCCGGAAGCGTCTGCTTGCTTCTTCCGTTGGTGGCTTTTCTGCCATCTGTTCACGGTCTGATATGGCATCGAGGCGCTGGCATTTGCTATCGCTCATCGTTCTCGCCTCCCACTAATTCAAATCTGTATTTCTGCTTTACGTTACCCTTTTTGACTGCTGCCACAGTCGTTATACTCTTTTTTGAAATTTTTCAAGCATTCTTGCTTTCCAGCCTTCCAGCTGTTCTTCTGGCTGCTCTTCTTCTCCATTGTATAAAAATGATTTTATTTCCCGTTTGCACTCTCCGCAGTAGCATCTGGCTTTTACCGCGTCTGCTTCAAATGTTGTCGCCAATGTGTCTGCTGTGCCAAGTATACTTACGCTCTCGGCTGTGATTGCTACTCTGTAGATGGTTCCGTCTACGATTGCTTTTCCGCAACGGTCACAATAATATGCTATCATTTTGTACCTCCTCGAAATATTTTTTTAATTATCTTTCATCCAATCATATAACTTTTCAATACATTCATCGCACAGGTCGTATTCTTCATCTGGTATTCCTCGTTCGCTTATCGTTGCAATTGCACTTACGATTTCATTCCTGATTTCCTTTGTTTTACACTTTTCGTTCTTCTCGTATATTGCTCCACATCTATCGCATTTTTTTACTCTCATCTTTTACTCCTCCTCTCCTTATAGCTGTTAGCAAGTCTTCCACTCCCTGGACATATCCGTCTTTATATTCTGTAGCCTCTTTTATTTTCTGGCTACACTTTCTCTCTGCTTCATTTTGCAACTTATTTGCTCGTTCTTCTATCTGGTCATATTCTTTCTTGTCCATTGCAGCCTCCTAAATCTTATCTCCTATAAGCTTTTCTGTTATTTTCATGTATAAGTCTTTGTATATGTCTCTTTCTGCCGCGACTTTGATGGTTTCGTCTGTGTTTTCTGGTTGCGATAATTGTTTTTCTAATTCCTGCTGTTTATCAATTTCTTCCTTGATCCTATTTCGGAGTCCTTCGTTTATTCTCTTCGCCTCACTCAGAGAATCTGTCAGCTCTTTCAGCTTTTCTGCCATAGTGTCGTCGCTTTCTGTGATTCCGAGTGAGATGGATAACCCCTTGTTAATTTTCTCTATTTCCTCGTCCGTACAGGTGCGTATGAATCCGTCAATTCTGTCTTTGCTGACACTTACAACCTGCTCGCAGAGCGCCGTAGATGGTAGATGGCATCTTACTTTTGCGTGTGTTGGCAGTGATTCATTTGGCTTTTCTACCAGATATGCCACTTCTACCATGTTCTGGCTTTCGTTAATGTCGTTGTTCGACACGATAACCGCCGGTCTACCTGTATCCTGATTTATTTTTTTGATGTAGAATATGTCTCCTCTATATATTTCCATTGTTTTTTTTGCTCCCTTCTCCGTGTTTTTAATGGCTTGGAATGCTGTTGGATCATAATAACCAGCTCCATTTCTTTTTATGTTATCCATTTTCTACTCCTTATATGGTTCTGGAAGTGGTCTCCATGCTTCTACGGCTATTCCGAAGTCTTCACATGGTATGTCTTCGTTAAGATAGAATGTTCCTCCAATATCGTCTTCCTCGTATTTTCCGACGCCTAGAGTGCTAAAGCCTTCGCATGATATCAATACATATTCTCCAGTTTTCGGCAATCTTTCACTGCATGGAATCCACTGAGTTTCTTTCAGTACATGTATCCCCATTTCAATAGCATCTACTGTTTCCTCAGACCAGCCCCATTCAAGATGTTTCACCAATCTATCTATTGCTTGTTGATTATTCATCTTCGCCCTCCTTATACGGTTCCGGCAATGGCATCCAGGCGACAATTACTTTTGCCGTGTGTTCATAGATTCCTTGAAAGATTCCATTTCCCAAATATCTCATCTCTGTTACTGTTCCGCTGGAAAAGCATACAATTACATCCGTGTTATCCTCCGGCAACCGCTCGCTGCATGGAATCCATCTTGTCTCTTCTACTACATTTTCCGGGTAATACTGTGGTAGTCTGTCTATTACGCGTTCCATGCAGTTATAGCAAAATTCAATTAATTCCTTTTCCTGATAGCCTTTATAGCACTTTTGGGTATCTTGCATATCTTCTCTCAATGCATTAATTACCATTCCTTTTCTAAGATATCCCATCTACTTTTTCTCCTTTCATAATATCTATCGCTGATTTTCTATAGTAATGATTCTGCATCAATCAGTCTCATGTTCTTTCTTCCACCTTTCTGTGTGTTCTACTTCTCCGTACTGCTCTGCACATGTGTCCTGGTCCGGCAGAAGAAACATGCATGCTCCTTCTGTAATGGTGCATTCCCAACCGTGGTATTCGTCTGTTCTCTTTGCGTATTTACAAGCCATTTCTGTCTCCTTTCCTTGATGGTACCTTTTTAAACGCTCCGGGGAGCTTAATGGTAGCATTTTGATAGCTCCGTGGTGTTTTTGTGTTATTTTCGTCCATTTTTGTTCATTTTCTGGGTAATTGGCTTTGGTTCCCTGTATGTCCCTATATAAGCGGGGTTCTCCAAAACACCCCGGAAATGTTATTGTTACTCTATTATGTTATTTTCCGATTGCGTCCTGAAGCGCTTTGTCTAAGCGATCAGATATGGCTGGTGCTTTCTTTTCTGATGCTTCAAGCATTTCTGCTGTAACCTCCCGTATACCGCCTAGTTCATGATTCTGCGAGTCTTCGTCCTGCCCTTTTTCCTCGCATTCTATGACCGCAAAATGAAAGTCGCATTCGTCACATACTACGGTTCCATCTCCGTAATATGCGTTTGTTCCCAGCACCGCTCTGCATAATGGACAATAGTTTATTCTACTATTGTCAGCAATTCCACTTATATATCCTCTCGTTAATTGGCTCATGTGTACCCTCCTTATTGTGGTTTTTCTTTCATTGGCTTGCCTTTTTCGTAGACGGTGCAATTATCTGCCGTGCAGTAATGACTTCTGGAAAATTTGTGGAATGCTCCAAAGTTACAGAAACTGACCGGATATCTTGCACGCCATTTACAGGTCTTGCATTTTTTTCTGTCACCGTTCGAGCCTTTTGGTTTTTCTTTGGGTTTTGGCTTTTGTTCCCGCGGCTTTCTCTGTGCTGGGTCTCCACCCTCTCTTCGAATTCCGACTAATCCGTCTGCCGTAATTCTATATTGTACCTGCGTCTGGGTGAGCCCCATCTTTTCTGCTATCTTTCTATTGGTCAGCCCCTGTTTTACCAGAGACCTTAATAGCTCTTTGTCATATTCTTTCATGCAGCCATCTCCTTTCTCGCTTTCCGGAATAACTTGGCTTTCTCAGCATGGTACCGGATCAGTTCCTCAACTGCTGCCATCTGCGCTACTTCTACCTGGTGTTGTTCATAGATTTTCAAATCTATGCCCCACTCTTCACCGCCTTCGTAGAGAAGCCACCGGAAGTTTTTGTATACGATATAGGCAAGCTTTTTCTCTCCGTCCACGAGATCGATTTGTGTCATACTTTCCCGGATCCACTTCATAGCATTTCCTCCATATCCACTGCGCGTCCTTCCCATTCATCTGCTTGTCTCTTGCAGTAATCTATAATGGTCTCGACTGCTGCCATCTGTACCGGTTCAATGTCTAACTTACCGAAGCCTTCCATTTCTCCAATACATGAAAGCCTTGGAAATATGCTTATTCGATACCATAACCCCCAGCACAGCTCCACTTCGTCCCAGATCAATGCTGCGATTTTTTCGTCTTCTTGATATAATTCCAGACATTCGTCCGATTTAATGGACCACATTTCTTTCTGCGCCTCCTTGCTACAATCATCTTGTTCCGGTCGTCAATATAATAATCTGCATAGACCTTCCGACAGTTGTTCTTATATTTGTCCTTATTTTCTGGAATATTGTCATTGACTGCATCAAACTCCAATCCATTCGCCCTGCAGTATATGACTGCCTCCTGTAATAGATCTCCCTCCCTACATGTCCAGAGTATAATTTTGTCTCCGGACTGCTGCCGTTTAATCAGGAACTGGAATAGTTCTGTGTTTGGCTCTCCTAGCTTCGGATATTCTGCTTTATTTAATGTCCCGTCGAAATCTACGGCATAGATTTTGTTCACTTTTTCTGCCCTCCTATGTCATCATTTTTCTGAGATACCATCTTTTTAGCTCTTTTTCGTCTTCTATCTGCCTTTCTACAAGATCAATCTCTTTTTGTATTTTTTTCATCGTTTCCACTACATACTTTTGTTCTTTTTCATCTTCATGCCATATTACTGTGAAATTTTTCAAAGCCTGAAACTGCAGGTTTATGGTTGTCCTGTACCTTCTTAAGAATTTCGGAAAGCTCCTGGCGATTGCGATATACATGTAATCCGTGTTCATTTCTGTGATTGGCTCCATTACTGCATATCTATTGTCAATTACCCCTGCTTCTTTTATTTGTCCTACGAACTCATCTACAGCACTTAATTTTATGTAGCAGGTCCCAGCCTTGTATATTTTCCCCGCTTCCGCTCTTTCTATATTGCACAGCTTTGTTATTAGCACTTCTTTACAATGCATCTGCAAATATATCACCCAGTTCCATTTGTTCCGTAAACTCTTTTTTTGTCCGCTTCGGTCTTATAATATTTCTATGTTTTTTTATATGTATCATATCTTCCTCGCTCCCTGTTAAATCCCCCAGCATTTCATATAGCGCTTTGCGCGTTTTTTCTTCTTCGCTGTCAATTTCTTTTAGGTTATTCAGTATCGTTTCAATATCCGGAAGTTGTTCTTCCTTAAAAGAATCCACGTATCGCGGAATATTTAGGTTGTAATCATTCTTCTGGACTTCTTTATATTCGGCTACATGAGCGTATTTATCTATGTCTTTTCTTTTTTTGAACGCCTCTACTATCTTCGTTACCTGACCATCTGCCATATCGTTTTGCGCTGATTTTTTTACAAATTCCTTACTTGCATCTATGAATAAAATATCTGGTGATTCCTTTTCTATAATCACCAAGCAGACTGGGATGTTTGTGTTTAGAAATAATTTGTCCGGCAAGCCAATTACTGCGCTGATCAGCTTGTTCTTTATCAGATATTCCCTTATCTTCCCTTCTCCGGCTCCGCGAAAAAGTACACCATGTGGCAAGATTGCAATCAATCTTCCTTTCATGCGTTCAATGCCTCTTAGCAAGAATCCATAATCTGCCTTGGCTTTTGGTATCGTAAACCCCATTATTTGAAATTCTTCTGCATCTGGGAATTTCATGGAATACGGTGGGTTCATGATTACATTGTCGTACATTCCCATCTCTCTTTTTTTCTGTCTTTTTGGGATGCTTATATCTCCTACCTGTTTTACGGCGTATGTTTCCCACGCCGCGTTTCTTAGGCAATCTGCATGGCTTATATTTCCTTCTAATCCATTTACGCAAGCATCTAATAGCGCAAAAGGTATTGTCCTTGTGCTATACTCATACTCTTCCACCTGTGTTCCGTGTTCTTTCGCTACTGCCTTGCTCAGCACTCCTGTTCCTGAACACATATCAATGCAGCTCCCTTTTTCTGTTAATTTTGCTACCAAATTGCAAATGCAATCCGGTGTGAAGTCTTGCTTTAATTCTTTTCTGTCTCCCTGTTCTTCCTGGAACGTGTCTCGGATATCTATATCTTCATTCTTTATTTTTCTTATAATATCTTCTGCTTGATCGGATAATAACGTGTCCATGATTATTTCTGGCAACTTATAGCTTTCTTGCACTCCGAATATTTCTTTTAGTCCTATGTTACTTGCTCCTTTCTCCTCCGGCTCCACCGGCCGGAGGGAATCTATGGTTGATAGTGTCATGTGATACACTATTGGTGCTGTAATTTTCTTACTCTTTTTACCGGTAATGCGACAAATTCTCCCGTATCTTCCAGCCATACTGTGACGGTATCTGTCAGGTGTTCTTTCTCGAACACGATTCCCATGCGTTCTTTCTCTTCTCCCATCAGAATGCACTTCACATATTCGCCCTTGTAGAAATCCCGTGAGCTTTTGTCTTTTCTAAGGCTAGAGGTAATTTTTGTAGGCAATATTCATCCACTCCTCTCGTGTGTGATCCTGTTCGTATGCTTCCTGTAGATAAGCGCATAACCTTTCACGGGTTGCACGGCAATTATGTACAGCATCTTTGCCTTCCTTGTGGTGTCTCCGGCACAAATATACTTTTAAACCATTCTCTTCGCTTCTGGTGCGTCCTCCGCCTCCAAATACTACATGATGGCATTCCGTACACTGGTAGGTATAGTTTCCTTCATCTCTTGCGCACAGATAGCAGATTCCCGGTTCTGTTGCTACGATCGGTTTTGGATGCTTCTGCCTTTTTTTCTTTTTCATTCCCATTGTTTTTGGGAACATCAAGCCATCAGTCATTATCCTCGTCCTTTCTGTAGTATTCGTGCGTTCCGTCCAGTACCTGTTCCTCTTGCTCGGTGTCGAAGAACCATCCGAACATCTTAAATACTCTGTAGCACTCTAAGAGGATTCCTCCATTTTCCTTGTCGTATCTAAGGCTGTAATCCCACGGCTCTTTCTCGCTCATTCTCATGTGTAATAATATGAGCATCTGCTCCATGATGCTTAGTTTTGTATTTTTTCATTCGCTTCTGCCTTTTCTTCATCGTTGCAGTCCCAATCGTTCTTTTCAGTGAAATATTTTATAAAAAGACTTTTGTATACCCCTCCCATCTCTACCAGTAGTACCCAGCACATGTTCTTTACCAACTCTTCGTTCGGTTTTGCCGCTTTCCCGGCAATAATGTCCAGAATTAATTGTTTACGCCTTTCTGTGCTCACTCTTGTGATTTCCTTAAGTTCTTTTTTTCTGGCTTTTCGTTCTTTTTCTTCCTTTTCTCTTCGTTCTTCTGCTCTTGTCTGCTTTTTTACAACTTTTTCCACAATTCTGATACGCTGATACTGAGTTATCCAATATTTCCCTTCTGTATCTGGAATTTCAATATCGTCATCTTTGTTTAGGTCGCATTCAGCCACTTCCTTCCATGATCCTGTCCAGATGCCGTTTTCTGCTTCCTTTGGAGCTTTCTTGATGCCTGCTGCCTCCAGCTTTTCTATAATCGCTGTCTCTTTTGCTTTTCTCTTTTCGTCTGCTACTGCGCTTCTGGCGCGTGCCGCCAAGTCTGTGGAGCTGTAGGAAGCTCTTAAGATTTCGTTTCTCTTCTCTACTGATTTTATTTTTTCCAATTCATACAGGTCTTTTAATGTTAACTGGAATCCCTCATCATCGTTCTTTTCTTTCAGGGTGGATTTGTCCAGCTTGGCAATGTTAACTCTATGGCGGACTGTGCTCTCACTGAATCCGGTCTTATTTGCAATGTCTTCCACAGTGTCTCCAAGATCTAGCATCATCTGGAAGCCTTCTGCCTGCTCCGGAATCGTAAGGTCTACGCGCTGCATATTCTCGGTAAGCATGGTTCCGACCTGTTCCTTGTAGCTCATACCGGTAATAATACGGCAAGGATACTCTGTGACTGCTGCCATCTTTCCTGCAGAATACCGTCGGTGACCGATCAGAAGTGTATATTCTTCCTCGTGGAATCCTCTCTTGTTGTCCCAGTAGCCCGGAATAACGGTTAAATTCTGCATAATGCCATTTTGTCTGATGGACTCGGCAAGTTCTGTAAGGTCTCCTAAGTCTTTTCTTGGGTTATCCGGATGCTCATGTATCTGATCAGCCGGTATGTATATTAATTTGTCCATTCTTTCTCCTTTCAGGTTAGATATTTCTATCTGACCATCACATTCATAATTTTCAAAAACGTCTAATCCCATTTATATTCCTTTCATGTAACACGCCCAAAATGTGTTTGAACGCTTCCCACTGTGATGTCCAAATAACGGCTTCTGTCCAATTGCTTTCCATACTTTCTGAGCCGGAATATCCGTCTCCGCCCACTTGAAAATCAGTACTCCATCTTCTTTCAGAACTCTCATACATTCCTGGAATCCATCATGTAACATTTCCGGCCAGTGTTCGTCCAGTTTCCCGTACTTCTTAACCAACCATCCAGTTTCACCGGCATATCTAAGATGTGGTGGATCAAATACGACCAGCGCAAAAGTATTGTCTGCAAATGGCAGATTCGTGAAATCACATTGGATATCAGGATCCACGATACATGTTCGTTCTGGCTGTCCGGACTCCGTCTTCCAGATACCTGTCAGTTCTTCCTTCCGAATATCACAATAGATGGCTGCCGGATTATGCTTATTAAACCAGATTGTCCTTGAACCGCACGTCACATCAAGGATTTTCTTGTCAGTCATTCTCCTTATCCTCCTTTGCCATTTCAATCCCATGACTCGCCGTGTCATGAATTAATCTTTCTCTCCTTTTCATTTCCGTGTCCAGCCATTCGCTATAGCTGTGTCTTCCTTCTTCTGCTACAATTAACTGTCCTCTTGTACGCACATAGACCTCTTCCCATAACTCTGCGTGCTTGATTGGCTCGCCCTTGGCGTTCAGATAGTTATTGCCCGCCCATTTCTCTAACTGGGTGCCGAGCATGTTTAGGACGAAACGGTCCTCTGTGTGGATATACACCTCACAGCTCCGATTGAGCCTGTCCAGTGCGTCAGACAGTGACCTTAATGTTGCCTCGTGATATGTACCGAATATATGCCCGAATCCGTTTACAGTTTTCTCCTCACCGTTCTTGATGCAGGCGACCACGTAACCGTGCCACCTTTCGTCTTTACTAAGGCTGGCGGTGCTTTGGGCAAGATAAATATCTACTTTGTACATGCCTGTTCCTCCAGTTCTCTCACCTTGTCTCTTGTAAGCTCTGTTGCGACTAAAATAGCGTGATTTGCAAACTCTTCACACGGTTCAAATTTCAAAATATCTGGCTTTCCTTCCAGCTCTACTTTGCGATTATAAACATTGCAGTATTCTTCTACGCGGTAACGGTCCACCATGTATTTTTTTCTTTCCGTATCTGCTTCGATGCGGTCTCTCATGACCATGACCGCTTTTGCGATTGCCATATCTGCTAATGCTCTTGTGTCCAATACTGGCTCCATGCCATGTTCCTTGTTCCAGGCGTTATACACGCGCCCAAACTCTTTCAAAAGCGTCTCATTCACTTCAACTTTCACTTTAAATCCTCCTGTGAATCCTCACCAATGTGTAATATCTGTATTTACACTTTGTGTGTGGGTTTGTTCCCTCGTGGAAACTATCCCGGTCTATGTAGTATCCTTCCTTTTCTTTTGGCTCTTTTCTCCAGTAGGCGAGCTTTTTGACTTTTGGCTCTTCGACTGGAAGGTTCTTGGAAGCTGAGTAACTTGCTTCACTTAGACTCTCATTGTATCTGGCACACGTCTCCGGTGTCTTGCACATGTAACCTGCAAGGTCTGCGAAGTCTCCGTTCTCATATAGGTGCTTGAATGTTGCGCTTCCATGTGGCCATGCTTTTTTGATAAGGATATCCGCACCTTCGATACGATTGATCACCACATGGACGTGCCAGTTCCCTCTTAAACCCTTTTCTATGTTCCTGATCCATCGAAGTTCTGCACCTCTTTTTCTGAATTCCTTCCGAAGCTTTTCGTACCATGTCTTGAATTGAGCCTTTGCTGTCTTCATGTCCGGAGGGCGTTCTTCTTTCTTGTAAGTCAGCAAGACAAGGTAGTCATTTTCATGGAACCATGTCTTGAGTTTATGTCTTACCTTTCTCTCCCTGTTCCATTGATTCCTTTTTGCAATCTCTTCCTTGGTGGCTTTCTTTTTCTTTTCCCTCTTCTCTCCAGGAGCTCCATACCTACCATCCAGATACTCATATACCTCTATACTGTTTTTGAAAACATAGGTTAATCTCTTATATCTTTTTTTCATAACTGTGATGCCAATATTAATATTCTTAACAAGTCCGAAAAGAGGGTGTGAAAACCCTTATTTTCTTGACTTTCTCCACCCTCACAGCTATAATATCCGTAGGGTTATCTTTTGCGGACATCGAATCTGTGAAAGTTGGATTGGGACTTGTTTTGGCAAGTTCCTTTTCTTTTTTTATTATGCATACCTGACCGCCTTATTGGCTATGTATGCTGCAGTCACGATGATTAATCCAGCCACGATTCTTGTTCCTCCTGGGAGTAATGCCGGACTACTGTTTGCCATGCGGGCTACACCTATCCAGGTAGCTGCCATTCCGATGACTCCGACCGTCTCCGTGACTGCTCTTACTGTCTTACAGATCAACATCTTTCGTTTGTGTGCTCTTATCCCTTCCATCACATAACCCCCGCTCTCTGCCGTCTTGCCTTTTTCTGCATGGCAATGTGTTTCTGCCTCCACTTCTCAAACTCGTCAGTATCGATCTGATACCGACTGCTCTTATATACATTTGTTTTTTCTGCAAACGTCTGATCTGGCGCTGCTATTGCATTTTCAATGTATGTCCGGGTGAATCCGCACTCTTTTACAAGTGCATTTGCGGACATGATTTTTCTTGGATATTCCATGGTTATCATCCTCTTTTCTTTTTTATTTCTACATTTTCTAGATCTTTTGACAAAAGTTCTGCAAATCTTTTAGAGCATCTCATACCTATCTCAGGTTCTCTGTATGCAATTTCTTTCCACGCTCTCTCGCACCCTTTCTTGAGTTCTTTGTAAGTCCGGCTCTCCCCTCTGATTCGCTCGTATTCCGCATCAATACTTTTTAATATTTCCTCCAACAATCTGTTTTTGCTCACTCTCTTTCTCACCTCTCTTGCATTATTTTTCTCCTTCTTTTATACTTGTTTTTATACTTAGTATTTCGAAAGGATGTTGCTATGAATTTTGTTAAATCTATTCTTACTCGCGATAACATCGCGCTTTTTCTATCCATTTGCGGTGCTCTTGGTAGCTTGTTTCTTTTTATTCGCACCCGAATCTTAGAAAAAGTCGACATCGATGTTAAAATCCCTGGCATTTGTAAACCTGAAATGGGTTCTCTTATTGCTTATTTCACATTTGCAAATAACTCGCGCTTGCCAGTTTCTATCACTGGAATTTCCATCGTTTGTGGTGAAGATCTGTATCCTTGCGAAAATATTTCAGATTACATTATCAATGTCACCTACAGTTCTGGTGATTGGCCACAATCTATGATTCGAAATATTCCGTTGCCGATTTATCTCCCAACGTTAGGTGCTGCCTGCGGATATGTATCTTTTGTTGCTCCTTCAAAAGATTTTCGATTTCCTTCCAAGCATCTGACGATTCGATTGTCGACCAATCGGAACCGAATAGTCGAAAGGACACTTGAACCCGAGACTCTTTTTGATCTATGACGCGAACTTCCGAAACAAAAACATCATACATATCTGCCTCGTGTATTGTATTTGGGAGCTCTATTTCAACTCCATTGAGTAGCTCCCGAATACGGTTTTGCGCCTGCCCCAATAGATCCAAGGCTTTTTCTAGCTTCTTATTCGCTCCATATCCTTCTCTCAATTCTCTCCTCGGACCCTTTCCTCCTTTTATGTTTATTAGTGTTGTTTTCTTTAACATCTTTCTCGCCTCATTTCTCTAATACTTGCTAAAAATTAATTTTATTTTTCTGCCTGCTGGTTGTCTTCCGGCAGGTCTTTCAATAATTTCAGAACTTCCGGTAATATAGCCACTTCTTGTGGGTGTATATCTCCATCTCCATTTAATGTTCGGATTGCAAAATTTTTCATTGCTTCAACAATCTTTTTATCCATCTTCCTTACCTCTCTATCTGTGTTGTATTTGTATTAAAGTTTTCGAGTAACTCTTTAATTTCATTTCTGAATCCCTTAATACTTTCTACCAGCTCTTCATCATCATTCAGTTTTTCTTCTATGTATTTTTTTATAGTTAGCTGTTCTTTTTCAAGGGCAGCTACTTTTCCTCTTAATTCATTCCATTCTTTTTCTGGAATCTCCATCTTCCTCTCCTCCTTATACTTTATTGACATTTTTCTCCGCTTCTCCTATCCTTTAATTACAAGCTCTGGCCGGAGCCTAGTTTTTTGAAGAAAGGAGATATATTGCATGTTTAAAGATGTAAGCGTAGAACAGCGTACACACGATTTAGCTTTACAGGCTACCATCCTTTACTATCAGCAGCACGGTATTTCTGTTGACGAATCTAACGCCTGGGATTTTGTAATGAAATATCGTAGTCTGTTAAAACCTATTCGCAATTGTGTTGAGGAAGGTCGCACTGATCTTCAGTAACCGTGGTCTGAATCTGTACATTTGCTACAATCTTTTTTATTTCTTCTTCTGCAAATGTGCTGATCATTAAGAACTGTTGTACTGTGAATTTTTTCTTTGAACATTCTTTTAGGAAGTTTCGAAAAGCCTCCAGTGCATCAGTTCTTTTTTGTTCATATTCTTCAAGTGTTTGTTTTTCCATCTTCTTCATCTCGCCTTCCTTATGCGCTCTTATCTTCTCGCTCCATTGCTTCTGCTTCCTTCTGTCTCATCAGAAGGGTATTAGCATCTCTTCCTATTAACAGAATGTCTGGAAGCTCAATCTGCTTTAGCAACTCTACAACATGAGTTATCTCTTTTTCTTTTTTTGCATCTAATAATGTATTTGCCATATTTTCGTCTCCTTTCTTTTGTTGTCTTTGTCCTTCTGTCACAATTGTACGTCCTTTAGTCCCACATGTCAACACCTTTTTGTTCTTTTATCACATTTTGTGATTTATTCACATTTTCCATTGCTTTTATGTATTGCCTATGCTATAATGCGTATATGAAGAGAGGTGATAATGAATAATGAACGAACGGCTTAAAAAGCTAAGAAGAACTTTGGAACTCACTCAACAAGAATTTGCTGATAAAATAGGTAGTAAACGTAGCACTATTGCTAAGTATGAAACCGGCTCGAATATTCCTAGCGCTGCAGTTATATCTCTTATTTGCAAAGAGTTTGATGTGAATGAGGATTGGTTAAAAACCGGAGACGGTGAGATGTTCGAAGAATTAACTGATCAAGAAAAAACGATGAAATATATTGCGAAACTTGTGAAGGATAAAGATTCTGTTGTAGCGAATGCCATTACCGCTGTTGCAATAGCTTATGAACAGTTGGATGATGCAGGAAAAGCTGTAATTGACAAAACGTTGCTGCAATGTATAGACAACTATCGAAGCCTAGCAAAAAAGAGCCAGTAATTTACTGGCTCCTCTCTGGCTACTTCTTAAGGTATGTACGGATGAATACAAGTAATTCATGTATCTTTTCTGGCGATTCCTTTTGAAGCATTTCAACAATATAGTTGATCATCTGTTGTTTGTCTTTTTTCATGCAGCGCCCCTCCTTTCAGCTTAAAAGATTATTTTCCTCCCTTCCGCTATATCGTTGGGGCTTTGCGTTGCGTTGTTCTTAAGTTTATGATACTATATTTCTTTTTCATAGTCAAACTTTTTAGAACATTTGTTTGCACCGTTAGCCCTTATATAATATAGACACATGTGTAGCGGAAAATTGTTGGAAATGGAGGGAATCGTCCCAGATACGGGACACTTATTGAATATCGGATTCGAAAAGGTCCGTAACTTTCAGATGGAGACCTTTTGCAAGCTGCTCCACAGTATCTAAGGTTGGAGATACTTGTCCATTAACGATTCTATTTATTGTGGATTTGGACACTCCAGTCATGATAGATACCTGGCGCACAGAAAGATTTTTGTCATACATAATTTGTCCCAGTAATACTTTCATAATTGTATTATATATGATAGGCCTTAATAAGTATCATGGGAATAATTGGTATATTCGCCCATGGCGTTATACATATAGACTTACTTAATTTACTTTGAAAGAGAGGTGTTTTTATGAGTAATTTGCAAAGCAGTGGCAAGTTTTATACGAAAACTTGGTTTGTTATTTTAATGATTATTTTTCTTTTTCCAATCGGTGTGTATTTGATTTGGAAATATAAAAAATTTAATTTTCCCTGCCGTGTAGTAATTTCAATCATATGCTTTTTTGCTATGTTAGTCTTCCTTTTTGTCGATAGCCCGGATCCGTCAAAAAATACTACTTCCGTTTCCGATAGCCAGGCAAAATCCGAAGTCAAAGACAAGGATAAGAAAACTGATGGAAAAGATAAGGACAGTGCTCCGAACGAAATTGAATTGATGAGTTATGCTCAAACCGTTATTAAAGACTACTACCCATCCCCTAAGTTTCCAGCATACAAAGATGAATACAATTTTGTATCTACTGGACTTCGTTCAAAAATCGAGGGGAAGGTTTCTATTGATGGCGTATCTGAATATCAGCGTTTTTGGATAATCATTGAATTTACAGATGAAACATATACCGAATACAATTTAGTTTCTTTGCAGATTGGTGATGACGTTCTTTACAAGAAATAATAAAAAACCGTCCCTGTGCTAACAAGGACGGCTGATAAATACTATACAGTGTCGACTGTACAATACTCTGTGGCAAGAATATTGTATCACAAATCCACGGCACCGTATAGGTGTATTTTTTATACTCATTTTTAGGAGGATTGGTTATGGCAAGTAAAAAATACAGCTGTGGAGCTGATGGATATTATCAGACTAAGGTCTGGGATGGAACGTATAATTCTGATGGGAGTAAGCATAGGATCACGCTTCGGAGCTCTAAAAGCAGTCGTGACCTGGAACGTCAGGTTGCTGCTATGAAAGCTCAGATCGAATCCAGGAACTATGTTAGGAATACAGACATATTGTTTATAGACTATTCCCGAAGCTGGCTGAATGTGTATAAGTCCAGGCGCTCCAATAATACCAAGCGCATGTATGAGAATATTATTGAAAAGCACTTCACGGCTCTTAATGCGCTAAAGCTAAAAGATGTGGAGCGTATTCACATTGAAACTTTGTTAGCGAATGCAGAGGATAAGAGGCGTACTCAGCAACAGATTTTGTTAACCTTTTCTGCAGTTCTAAAATCTGCAGTATCTGACAAGCTCCTGGCTGCTAATGTGGCTGATGATATTCTTAGAAATACCGACAAAATAAAATATAAGCCGAGTGAAAAGCGTCCTCTGACACCAGCCGAAAAGAAGGCTGTCTTTGATGCGACTTATAAATATGATTCTGATCAGGCTTATGCGTATCTGATATATGGCTGTGGATTGAGGCGTGAGGAATGCGTGGCACTTACGATATTTGATTTTAATTTCAAAAAGCGCGAAGTTTCCGTCAGCAAAGCCTATGAGTATATTACAAATACTCCCGGTGTTAAGGATCCGAAGAGCGCTAATGGAATCCGTACTATTCCAATACCTTCCAAGATCCTCCCTGTGGTCCAGGGCTATGTAGAGAGTGTCAAGCATTCCGGCCGGACTCAGCTATTTGTTACTATGCGAGATAAGAAGCCTCTTACCAAAAGCGCTTATGATAAAATGTGGAAGAGAATTGTGGAATCGATGCAGGCTGCGTGTAAAGAGGATATCGTTGGATTGACCGGGCATGTGTTTCGGCACAACTATTGTTCATCCTTATGCTATCAGATTCCTCGTGTATCTATTAAAAGGATTGCACAGCTCCTTGGTGATACAGAGGCTATGGTTATGAATGTGTACTCACATATTCTGGCAGAACGTGAAGATGTAGAGGGTGCTGTGAATGATGCGATTAATTTTTAAGAGTGTGGGGTTTTTATCTCATACTCTTTTTTTGATACGCTTCTGAATTATTTGATACGCTTCCGTGGTATTCTGAGACACTTTTGAGACATCTTGAATTCAATGAGACACTTTTGAGACATTAAGAAAAGCAAATAGAAGCAAATAACTCGTGTTTTGTGTGATACGAAAAATCCCCACAAACCCAATGTTTTCAAGGGTTTGTGGGGATTCCATTCAGTGAGCGTGCGGGGATTCGAACCCCGGACAACTTGATT
>OGTL01001901.1_pt1 | contig 17164 bp, 12 predicted proteins | sample 1553601 | NCBI WGS metagenome assembly OGTL01 (sample SAMEA2580112, study PRJEB22360) | human gut metagenome | biome: human gut; feature: human-associated habitat; material: faeces | place: Denmark | collected 2008/2010 | reverse complement strand
GGGATGAATCAGCACGTCGGCATCAGGATATTCTTCTAATTTATCCAGTACCATCTGGGTGTCAATCTTGTTATGTACGCAACAATCTCCATTCCAAATTTCCATTTCACGTCCGGTTACCTTTTGTATATAGGCTCCCAGATTCTTATCGGGAACAAAAAGAATCTTTTTGTCTTTCGGCAGGCTTTGCACGATTTTCAAGGCATTGGAAGAGGTGCAACAATAATCCGTGTAAGCCTTTACTTCAGCAGTGGTGTTCACGTAGCTGACAATGAGGCCATCCGGGTTTGCTTTTTTCCATTCTCTCAAGTCATACCCGCTTACGCCTTCGGCTAAGGAGCAACCGGCACCTTCTGCGGGGATTAGTACTTTCTTGTTGGGAGAGATGATGGATGCTGTTTCTGCCATAAAATGCACACCGCAAAAAACGATAATCCGGGCATCCGTTTTCCCGGCTTCCTGGGATAATCCCAGTGAATCCCCCAGATAGTCTGCTATATCCTGAACCTCCGGACGAGTATAGTAATGTGCCAGAATAACGGCATTTTTTTCTTTTTTTAGTTGCCGGATTCTGTCAATAATCTCTGTATTCGTCATAACATATTAATTTTCCGCTTCAAAGATAACAAAGAAAGATAAAAAGGTGAAATTATTTAATCTTCATTTCTTCCTGAATTTTTTTACTCTCCCGTTTTAGAATGAGCGTGGAAAATTTAGATTTTAAAATACTGATGGATATTTTTTCGTTTACACTCAATTCCTCTTTAAACTGTTCGTAATATTTTTCTGTATAATCGTTGAACCGGGCCTGTATTTTTTCCCATTCAGGATCGGATAGGGTGGTACAGTTTTTTTCTGTTTGGGTGATAAACTTTTCGAAGTCTTTTAAATAGCTGTCTTTGTTCATACTACATCGACAGAAAATCAATACAAGACATCCGATGATAAATAATTTGAGTGCTGATTTCATGAAATTAGTTTTTTTGAATATTCATACTGATGTCCAAAGCCGTTACGGAGTGAGTTAAGGCACCGACGCTGATAAAGTCGACTCCGGTGGCTGCCACTTCTTTTAAACGGGGAATACTCATATTTCCGGAAGCTTCGGTTTTGGCCTGTCCGTGAATGATTTTCACCGCTTCGGCCATCTCGGCGTTACTCATATTGTCCAGCATGATAATATCGGCATGCATAGCGAGGGCTTCGCGCACTTCGGCCAGATTGGTCGTTTCTACTTCGATTTTGATACCGGCCGGAATATGGGCTCTGACCGCATTGACCGCATTGGTAATTCCTCCGGCCACCTTAATGTGGTTGTCTTTGATCATGGCCATATCGTATAATCCCATCCGGTGGTTGGTCGCTCCTCCGTCTTTAACGGCCATTTTGTCCAATACCCGTAAGCCCGGAGCTGTTTTCCGGGTGTCCAGTAATTGGGTGTGAGTACCGGCTAATTCTTCGACGTATCTGGCCGTTTCCGTAGCGATGCCCGACATGCGTTGCAAGATGTTCAGCGAAAGCCTTTCTCCTAATAAGAGGCAACGGTAGCTGGCTTCGATACGCAGGATAATATCGCCTTTTTTTACCCGATCCCCGTCTTTTACTTTGGCGTCCCAAAGGATGTCTTTCTCGAATTTTTCATACACCCGTTTGGCTATCGCCAGTCCGGAAATTACACCGTCGGCTTTCATTTTCATTTCTGCAACGGCCCGGGAATGAGCCGGGATGATGGAGTTGGTCGTTACATCTCCGGTAGCGATGTCTTCCTCTATGGCGAGGTCGATCAGGCGGTCGATTAATTGGTCGTATTGTGTCATTTTATAGTGATTTTCAGTTTAAAGACTTTTTAGTATTGACAGGTAGGGTACGGAGGTCTTTTTCTTTCTGTTGTACGATATGAAAAAGATAGGAAGCATCGCTACAGGGATAATCTTCCCGGAAATGTCCTCCACGGCTTTCCTGACGGTAAAGGGCAGAACGGATAATCAACCTGGCAACTGTAATCAGGTTACGGCAAATCAGGGTGTAATATTCGTTTATTTCCCGGGGCAGATTGTCTTCCAGACTTTCCAATTCGTTCAATCCCTGTTTCAGTTTTTCTGCATTCCGGATGATGCCGGCATGAAATATTATGATATGCAAAAACTTCTAAATTATGTTCCCCGATATAGAACAGTCTTGAAATCAGAAGAACTCAGCACCGTAGACGAAAACAACTGGAAGCATTGCTTTGTAATCAACAAGCTGGATCATATGATCTATACGGTCATGTGGAAAGGGCAATTGGTTCGAATCAATCCTAAAAACCGTACAGCAGAAATTTTGCTAAAGAAAATATCTAATGTAGCAACAGGCGACGGCGGCAAAGCAGGAAGTGACTCCTATATCGCATTCAGCCCTATTAAAGGAGAAGAAAACGTACTCTATGTATCTCTTGCAGATTTTCACCAGATTTGGAGAGTGGACGTATCCAAGATCACTCCGGAAGATAAAGACACTTATAACGGAGAATCATACGCAGGAAAAGCAATCTACGAAGGAGTTATGAACGGGAAGGGCTGGGAAGACGGCTTGCTGAAGAACGCCAAATTCAGACACCCGCGCCAGATTTGTTTCACCGACGACGGAAAAATGTACATTGCTGACAGTGGTAATTCCTGCATCCGCGTAATAGATACTACTATGCCGAAAGAAAGAGCAGCCGTAACCACACCTATCGGTCTGCCGGGAGCGGAAGGTTATAAGGATGGAGGTCCGGAAATTGCCAAATTCCACTTCCCTTGCGGAGTAGCAGTCAACAGTGATGGAACTATTGTATATGTAGCCGACACACAGAACAAAGTGATTCGTAAATTATCCATTGAATAACCTTATACAAAATACAATATGAGAAATAATTTTCTACTGATTGTACTGATCATGGCGCTTATACCGCTGACGAGTTACAGTCAAGACAATAAGAAAAAACAGTTTACTGTAGCGGGGGTCGTAATAGACAAAACCGGTGAACCGCTACCAGGTACTACCATTTATGTTAAGAATGCACCGGGAGTGGGAACCTCAGCAGATATGGATGGTAAATTCAGTATCAAAGTAGATGCCAACCAAATATTAGTCATTCAGGCTATTGGAATGAAATCTATCGAGAAACTGGTGACTAAAGATGAAATGACACTCAAAGTTACATTGGAAGAAGATGACACCAAGCTTGACGAAGTAGTGGTCACAGGTATGACTTCACAAAAAAAGATATCAGTAGTAGGTGCAATCAGTACCATTGATGTAGCCCAGCTCAGTACTCCCGGTACTTCCCTCAACAACATGATCCGGACGGTTGGCTGGTGTCATCACCATGCAGAGTTCGGGCGAACCGGGAAAAAACATCTCCAACTTCTGGATTCGTGGTATCAGTACTTTCGGAGCCAGCTCCGGTGCATTAGTGCTGATTGACGGTATCGAAGGCCGCCTTGAAGACATTGATCCTGATGATGTAAAATCGTTCAGTATCCTGAAAGACGCCTCCGCCACCGCAGTGTATGGTACCCGAGGTGCCAATGGCGTGGTCTTGGTTACCACTAAACGTGGAGAAACAGGCAAACTTACCATCACTGGACGAGCAACATTAAAAGTATCGCACATCAAACGTCTGCCCGAATACCTGGGAGCTTATGACTACGCTCTCCTTGCCAATGAGGCACGTGCCATGTCGGGTGAAGACGACCTTTACTCCCGTCTGGAACTGGATCTGATAAAATACAATTTGGATAAAGACCTCTACCCGGATGTTAACTGGATAGATGAAATAATGAAACGCACATCTATCCAGCAGAACTATTACATCAATGCACAAGGAGGAGGCGACATAGCCAGATATTATCTTTCATTAGGGTATCAGGATGAAGGAGCGGCCTACCGGCAGGAAGACAACCTGTTCAAAAAGCCTTTGTCATATAAAAAAATAACATATCGTGCCAATATTGACATGAATCTGACCAAAACAACCAAAGTTTATTTTGGTCTGGACGGATATATTTCCAACTATACCAGCCCGGGTGGACAAAACACGAATACGGTATGGTCAGCAGTCCGTCAGCTAACTCCACTGATGTTTCCTAAAACCTATTCAGACGGTACCTTCCCTTCTTATGGAAAACATGACCTTGCTTCTCCGTATGTCATGCTAAATAACACCGGATACACGCAAGATGAAACTCAGCGTAATATGCTTACACTCAAACTTGAACAGGAATTCGGAGGATTCCTGAAAGGAATGACAGCGTCGGTACAAGCGATGAGCGAAAATATCAATTATTTCAATGAAGGACGTTACATATGGCCTGACCTCTACCGCGCTACAGGAAGAAGTTCACAAGGGGTACTCATCAAAACATTGCGTACTGCCAAAGAGAACATGAAATATACACAAAATAACAACAGATACAGAAAATACTACATGGAAGCCAAAGCCAACTGGGACCGTACATTTGGTTTGCACTCACTAGGAGCATTGGCTTTATATTACATGGAAGATGTTCATAACACCCAATGGGACTATGACGCGATGGGTATTAATGCCATTCCTCAACGGCGTCAAAACTTATCAGGACGTGTTTCCTATGGCTATAACAATTGCTATTTCATTGATGCAAACTTCGGTTACACAGGTTCTGCGCAATTCGAAAAAGGAAAAAGATTCGGTTTCTTCCCTTCCATTGCTGTAGGCTGGGTACCGACATCCTATAACTGGGTCAATGAGGCCATTCCCTGGTTAAGCTTCCTCAAGTTCCGCGGCTCCTACGGTCAGGTAGGTAATGACCAGATCAGTGGTGACCGGTTCCCTTATTTGACATTAATCAATGACAATGCCGCCTCTTACTGGGGATATCGTGAACGGGGTATTACAGAAACTGTGAAAGGAGCCGACAACCTTCAATGGGAAGTAGCAAAGAAACTCAACTTTGGTATCGATGCCAAGTTCTTCCACGACAAGCTCTCTGTCACTGTTGACTTTTTCCGCGATACACGTGATCACATCTTCCAGGATCGTGTGACGCTGCCTAAGTTTGTAGGTATGGTTACCGTCCCGAAATCAAATGTAGGAAAAATGCATAGCTATGGTTCTGACGGAAACTTCGAATTCTTCCACCAGATCAATAAAGACATGAGCTTCACTGTACGCGGCAATTACACTTTCTCTCAGAATATTATTGATTACTATGAAGAAAACAAGTTACCTTATGATTATCTGAGTGTAACCGGAAAACCCTTTAACATCCTTCGCGGATATATTGCAGAAGGCCTCTTCTCCAGTAAAGAAGAAATCAACACAAGTGCCGACCAAAGCGGATTCGGCCGCATTCGTCCGGGAGATATCAAATATCGTGACGTAAATGGAGACGGTATTATCAATGACGATGACAAAGTACCTTTGTCCTATTCCAACCAACTCCCCCGGGTAATGTATGGGTTCGGAGCCGATTTTCATTGGAAAGACTTAACCCTCAGCTTCCTTTTCAAAGGTTCGGCAAAAGTAGACTACTACCGTTCGGGACTCGGTAATGACGCAGGATGGATTCCCTTCTATAACGGAGAACTCGGCAACGTTATCAAGCTGGCCAACAATCCCAAGAACAGATGGACGCCCGCATGGTATTCAGGCACCACCGCTACGGAAAATCCCCATGCAGAATTCCCACGTCTCTCCTATGGAGGCAATACGAACAACTCCCAGCTTTCCTCTTTCTGGAAACGGAACGGTTCTTTCCTGCGCTTTCAGGAACTCAGTCTGAAGTACAACCTGAAGACTCCATGGATAAAAAAGACAGGACTATCTTCTGTCGATCTGGAGTTTGTTGCCAACAACCTTTTTACTATCGACAAAGTGAAGTATTTTGATCCGGAACAGGCATCTGCAAACGGGGCCGCTTATCCGATACCGGCAACTTACACGTTCCAGGTTTATCTTAAATTCTAAAAATAATATAGAACACTCATGAAAAAGTTATTCAAAATAATATTGGGAGCAACAGTAGGAAGTACACTACTACTCAGTTCCTGCAATTTTCTGGATGTAGACCCATACTTCGAAGCTACTTTCAAAGAAGACTCCATCTTTCACAGCAAGAAAAATGCTGAAGGTTATCTCTGGAACACTCCGAAAGGTTTTCCCGACGCAGGGGCTATCTGGGGAAATTCCTGGAATCCGGGGGAATCTGCTTCGGACGAAATAACACTTAAATATCAGACAAATGAATTTTGGGGACTACAATTTTCCGTAGGTACCATCAACAGCAGAAATCTGCCTATCCAAAACCAATGGTACGACATGTATGTCATTGTAGCAAGATGTAACAAAATGCTCAAAGAAGTCTACAATGTACCTGATATGAACGAAATGGACAGAAGACGTTATATCGGATATGTTCACTTTATGCGTGGGTACGCTTATTATCATCTTTTGATGAACTGGGGACCGTTGATTATCGTGGGCGATGAAGAACTGAGCACCTCCGAACCTGCCGAATATTATAATCGCGAACGGGCTACCTATGATGAGTCTGTAGATTATATATGCGATGAATTCCGACTGGCAACTCAAGGCATCTATTCAGCGGATGAGCAAAGCGTCAACTATTATCAACGTCCGACCAAAGGAGCAGCCATGGCACTCATCGCCCGTTTGCGCCTCTTCCAGGCTTCACCGCTTTTCAATGGCGGAGCTGCAGCCCGTAAATGTTTCGGGACCTGGAAACGTAAAAGCGACGGAGCCTACTATGTCAATCAAGAGTATGACCCAAGACGCTGGGCCGTTGCAGCAGCTGCCGCCAAACAGCTGACCAAAATGGGATACGAGCTACATACAGTGGAAGCAGATGCCCAGAACCCATATCCTCTGGCCTCCAATGTCCCTACTGCTAACTTCCCTGACGGAGCAGGCAATATCGATCCTTATCACTCTTACTCCGACATGTTCACAGGAGAAGGTATCATACAGACTAATAAAGAATTCATCTGGGCGATGGAATCCAGTAACGTCACTAACTATACCCATCACTCATTCCCTGTCAAGTTTGGCGGATGGGGTTCAATGTCTGTGCCGCAGAGGGTAATTGATTGCTATCTGATGGCAGATGGGCGGACTATTCATAATTCATCGGCAGAATATCCATATGAACCGGACTTCAGCAGACTCACCGGCGAATCCAAAAAACTGGGGACATACCTACTGAGGGAAAACGTACCTATGATGTACGCCAATCGTTCGGCACGCTTCTATGCCTCGATAGGTTTTCCGGGTCGCTACTGGCCGATGAGTTCAGCTTCTACCGACGCCTCCTACGTCAATCAGCAATTCTGGTATTCTCACGATGATACCAATGCCGGAATTGCCGGTGCCGGAAATAACGTAAACGACTACAGTGTCAGCGGTTATGTTCCCGTCAAATACATTCATCCGGACGACTCATGGGCTAACGGCAAAGGGAGTGTAAAAGGCGCATTCGTCACCAGCCCTAAACCGTTCCCTATCATTCGTTATGGTGAAGTGCTACTGGAATATGTAGAAGCATTGAACCGTGTAGAAGGTACAGTGACCGTAGAAGTATCCGACAATACAGGTACACTTATTGAGGAAACCGTTAGCCGTGATCCGGCAGAAATGGCTAAATATTTCAACATGATACGTTATCGCGTCGGCTTGCCGGGAGTAGATGCCAACGACATGGCAGAAGCAGACAATTTTGAAAAAATCATCCGCAATGAACGTCAGGTAGAGCTCTTTAACGAAGGATACCGATATTTCGATACGCGCAGGTGGGGAACCTATCTGGACGAAGATGCCAACAGCTCCAACTGGCGGGGACTGGATGTGACAAAAGACCGTACAAATGCCAACGGTAATGAAGGATTCTGGAATATTGTGACGATCAATACACAAAATGTGCGAGACCGCATTGCACTGCCTAAAATGGTATTCTTACCGATCCGCCATGATGAATTGCTGAAGGTTCCCAATGCCGACCAGAATTTCGGATGGGACAGATAATATCAAAACATGAATAACAGACTGAATATGAAAAAGAAATTTAATATAATGCTCTGCACCCTTATAGGTGTATTGAGTGCTTGCAATGAATACGATTTCGACCAGGAACAATACCGGAACGAAGTAGGCTTACTCAGTAATTCGAGTCTGATCTACGACCGGCAGGTGGCTAATGTAGGACAAGAAAAAGATACGATCTATCTGGTTGCCACGGTTAGCGGCTCACAAATAAGCCCTAACACACACCATGTAGCTCTTCTGGAATCGGACTCTTTGCTGAAAGCATACAACAAATCCAACTTTGATATAGAAAAAGAAAAATTTGCCAAACTGCTTCCCGATGAATGCTATGATTTTCCCAATAAGGAACTGGATATTCAGGCAGGCACTTCCAAAGTAATGTTTCCGATCTATCTGAAAAATCTGGAAAGGATTTCACCGGATTCTATTTATTTTCTGGATTACAAGATAGATCCGGAAAAAACACCTAATTATAATCCGGATAAAAGTCATGTATTATTGCGTATCTATAAAGAAAACTATTACGCAACGACAAAGACTTCTACCTACTACAATTATACAAGCAGTACGATTGTAATTCCTAACCCCAGTGGTAGTCCCGAAGTCCGTAGACCGACAAATGCCAATCAAGTATTCCCGATCGGTGCCAATTCGGTACGCATGATGGCAGGTGATGAAGATCTTGGCGATTATAAGACAGCAAGAAGCAGAATTGTATCTAAGAGTATCATTCTGGAAATTGGCGAGCAGCAACCGGAGAATCCTCAGGCCAGAGAACTTACCATCAGAGCGCATGACAGAGTTAATGATGTGGAAGTGGATCCGGTCGATGTAGTACAACTTACCCCAATCGATGATTACGACAACACATTCCTGTTAAACGCTATCCGTACTCCCGACGGACGTGCCACTTATTACAAAGAGTTCCGTCTGCATTATAAATATCGCCTGGAATCCACCGCCCCTTACCGGGAAGTGAAAGCCAAACTACGATATGAATTTAACCCAAGAGTAGATAACTTGTAATCAAATCAAATGAGTATGAAAAAAAATATATTAATCATCGGGCTCGCAAGCATATTCGGAATTGCTTCCGGACTTATCTCTTGTTCGCCCGATTACGAAACCGAGTTTAAAGTAGAAACGCTCGTAGTTCCTGATAAAAGTCAGGCACCTATCACTTTCCCACTTCTGGGAGGAGAACATGAAATTGAAGTGCAGACCAATGTACCACTCGACAGATGGAGTGCCCAGTCCAATGCAGAATGGTGCAAGGTAGTACAACACGAGGGTAAAGTAGTCGTATCTGCCAGTGCAAACAATATATACAAACAACGCCGGGCAGAAATCACTGTAGCCTATGGTCATCAAAGCTATTCCATCACTGTCTCGCAGTTTGGTAAAGAACCGGCCATCCTGATAGGTGACAAGCTACAACAGGAAGGATATGTAGAAATAATAGATGCAGAAAGAGAAACATTGACAATTCCTGTAGCGACCAACCTGAATCTGGATAATATCATTATACCAGACACTTGCAACTGGATACGTCTGTCAGAGCAACCTGCCACATTTGATGCAAAGACGCGTGCAGCGGAAGACGTAAACAAACAGGAACTGAAATTTACGCTGGATAAAAGCACCGAGACTGACGTACGTTATTGTACGATTATCCTCCAGTCTTCCCAGAATTACAGCTATACAGCTTCTTTCCTGATAAAGCAACAACCTAGAGGTTATATAGTCGAAATCGATGAAGACAAGAAGATCTATGAAGTGAAAGCAATGGGAGAAACAATCACTATTCCTTTCAAAGTAAATTCTCCTGCCGGTGAAGTGTCATATACCTATGAAGTCGAAGAATCCGCCCAATCCTGGATCACTCCAGTATCATTACCCGCTTCAAGAGCACTGCGTGATGTCTCCGAAAGCTTTATCATTAAAGCCAACACTGAAGTTGAGAATCAACCTCGTGAAGGAAAGATAACCTTCAAGAGTACCAATAGCACCGACAAAGTACCAAGTCAGTTCGTAGTCACAGTAAAACAGGCCGGATTTATCGCGACACCTCCTTTAAATGTGATCAATGCTACTGCTACTCCGGGAGCCGGAAGTATTCAGCTGCAATGGGAGATACCTGAAGATGTAGACTTCAACAAGATAAAGATTACCTATTACGATAAAGTCACGAAAGAAAATAAAGAGATCTTAATAAATGACTATAAGACAACATCCTATATCATAGATGATACTTACCAATGTGCAGGTGAATACTCATTTACTATCAACACCTATGGTCCGACTGGTATGGAGACAGATAGTCCGGTAACAATAACAGGCATTTCCGGCGAAGCTTCCGAAATGGAACGTGTTACTCTTACTATCGATATGCTTTCCGACAATGCTAATCATGTCGGAGACGGAGGCGGTTTACCGGCATTGATTGACGGGAAGGTGAATACTTATTATCATACCAAGTGGAATGCTCCTGTTACAACAGAAGCACATTATGTCCAGATCAAACTGAACAAACCATTAAAGGACCTTTGTTTTGAATATGATGCACGTCAAAGCGGAGTGAATAACGGAGGTGACGTAAAAGCCGCAACAATATATGGAAGTATGAACGGTGAGTTCTTTGAAAGTATGGGTAATGAAGAATTCAATCTGCCGACAACAAACGGTGGCCATGCCACAGCTAAAAACAATGTGAGTGGAAAGCAAGCTTACAACTATATCCGATTTACTCCTACGGCTCGCCGTGACAAAGATCCATTGGATTATACTGTCGCAGGCAGCGCATGGTGGAATATGTCCGAAATATACCTTTACAGAATAAGACATGATGAAGCCTGGGCAAGAGAACAGCTAGGCATTTAAGTAAAACAAGAAAAGACTGACGAAGAACAAAATAAGATCAGATTAGACACATTTTCTTATCGAGTTCTTCGCCAGTCTTACTTTTTATAAAATTGGATGATAAGAATTATGAATATGAAACCCAAGAAATTAAGCCTCTTATTAACTATCTTGCCAATGATTATTGCAGCTACAGGTTGCCATTCCCGGCAAGAGTCTAAAGCAGACATCACTCCTCATTGTATCAATCTTCAGGCAGACAGCCTCTACCAACAAGCAATAGCCCTGATGGAATCTTCCTATGATGTAGACTCCACCCGAAAATGCATCCGCTTTCTGGACAAAGCTTTGGCAATCGACAGTTTAAATCCCGACTATTACGGCATGAAAGCCAAACTTTTATCTGAAATGGGAGAACTGGACTCCGCCCTATACATACAAACACTTGCTATGGAGAAAAACGCAATTACCGGTGAGTATCTGTTCCAACTGGGACTACTTCAAGCTGCCAAAGATATGCACGCTGAAGCCCACGAAAGCTTTGGAAAAAGCAAGGTTTTCCTTCAAGCAGTACTAAAACAATATCCCGACAGCTTGGGAGCTTTTATCCTGGCAGAAGCCGCCAATTCTCTCTACGAAAATAAAGATTCACTTTTCATGAGAAATATAGATGAAATCCGTAAACGCTTTCCCGAAAGGTTGCTGGAAATAGAGATGACCCGAAGGGTGAAACCGCATTCGCTGGTCAATCAAATAAGAAGGATTCAAATAGAAAAGGATTATAATATTGATTTTGATATGGATAGTCTGGTTGAGGCGACTGTAGCGAAATAACTTTTTTCCAAATGAAAAATGACAGCACTTTTGCCCTCACGCTCTCATTCCCGCTTCAATCCCCCTATTCATCGGAGTTACAGCGATTAGAGATCCAATGATAGCAGCGTGAGAGCAACCGTTTGCCCTCACGTTGCTACCAATCATTCTATTTTCAGCAAATGATAAAGTGTCCCCTTACCGGACTTCCGGCAGGGAATATTCAGCTTCTGAAGCGCACGGCCGAACACAGCTACCTTATTGATAGCCAACCTGTCCCGTGTCTTCGTCTGCAAATAATTCAGAATCTGCATGGACGTCATCCATTCGCCTCCCTCCTCTTCTTCCGCCGGACGGAGATAACAATGGAACAACTGTTCCAACGGGCTCGCCTGCTCAAATTCACGGTTCGTCTGCTTCAAAATCTTTTCATCCTCATCATCCAGCCAGTAACGCTCACCCTTATAAATGGCTTCCATCGCCTGAGCATAAAGCTGTTTGTAATTGATGGTAGCATTGGTTTTGATAGGAGCTATCACCTCAATACAGATAAAACGACGGCTGCCACTGGGATCGGCAAGCAAATCTTTCTGATTGCTGGTGCCGATAAAGGAGGCATAACGACGCATTTCACGAATAGTATTGCCATGAGGCTTGCGCAAGTTAGCAACAGGCTTTTGCAACAAATGCTTCAGAAACCCCTGCTGGCTAACATTGATCTGATCAAACTCATCAATGTTGATCAGAAAAAAACGTCCTAAATAACGCTCCGCTTCCTGCTTACTCTTGAAATCAATACTGTCTGTATAGCCGAAACGCAACTCAGGCGGCAGGATAATCCGGCAAAACGTTGACTTACGATACCCTTGCGGACCGACAAGCAAAGGTGACGTACTGTTTCCATGCTGCCGATCCACCCCTCTCCAATGCGCCACCATGCTCAGAAACCAACGATAAAACAACTCCTGCCAGTACGGATTCGTACAAGGAACCAATCCTGCCAATGCACGGATACGGTCTTTCCCGTCCCAACGGCCGACATCATAAAGATATTCTTCTACAGGATTGTGCAAAGGAACATATTCCGAATTCAGAAAACGGTCTACATCACGATCCCAGGCATTGATGCCTTCTTTCAAGGCACAGATAGAGATACTGTTGAGCACACGTTTGTCCACGGGCTTAAAGTAAAAGTGGATGGAATCACGCTGGCGGTATTCCAGATCATCCAACACGGTGTTATAACGAAATTCATAACGACGGTTCATAAATTCTTCCAGCAGAAAAGCCGTCTCCTGCTCCCTTCCGATACTGTTTTTCTTACCAAAACCCTTACATTCCTGATAAAGATTATGAATCGTCGAGCGTATAACCCGCTCATCCTCTTCCCGATAGTAATGAATGAGTGTCTGCCGGACCGCTTCTTCTTCGGGGATACCCGCTTTGAAACAATGCTCGGCAAGGTGTACAAGCAAAGGTTGCAAATCATCTCCACGCTTCCAGTCTTCCATTTCCTGAAATGCCCTGTTCAACGCCGCTTCATAAATTTTCGTGAAGGTTTTCGCAGACTCATATCCCGGTTGCAGGCGCGACAAGAGATTCTTCTCGCCCTGTTTACGCTGCCGGAAAGTTTCTTCACCGGGCATCGTGAGTGGTTGTTCCAGACAGAACGGAACAGCATCGGGATTATAATAAGGAGATTCGTCCAATGTCATGCGGCATTTCTGCGTCAGCACCGGTGCTTGCAGATTAATATCGTAAGGAAGCATCGGCTGGTAGCACTTTACCGCCAGCCAGTAGGCATGAGCATGAAATAATTCTGCTTCTGCTTCTTTTTCGGGCAGTCCTCTGTCATCCGGCAGGGCAAAACGTACCCATATCTTCACGCTACGGCCACTGGAACCGCAGAATGCGGCAAAAGTCTGGGGTAAAAGCGCCGCCTGCCGTTTCACATATTCCATTTCGGACGGGCCTGCCAGCCGTTTCACTTCCAACTGTACCAGTCCGTTATATTGTTTCATTTTTCGTTCACCTTCTTTAGTGCGGGTATATTCTACGGCAGAATAGATATATGGCAATTTGTCTATATGTTCGTACTGGCTGTACGTACCTTCCAGCATCGGTATCAGGTTTCGCAAAGCCGTAATGTGTCCCGATTTTGTCTCCGTTTTCATTTTGTTGAATAATGTACCTGCTTCACATATGCTTAGAGCTTCTTTTCCACTCTCGCTGTCTTGTCTGATTAAAGTTATTTTCATTCTTTTTTGTCTGTTTATCTACCAATATTGTTTATCGCTTAATTCCTGTAAAGGTACGATATTATATTACGGCATACAAACTTTTCCAATGTTTAAAACAGACTTTTTGCTCGCATTAACCTTATAATAAAATACGACATCAATCACACGTATATGTTTCATTTCTTACCAAGATTTCCCTATATCATTGTATCTGAATGGCTTACAGTTTCCTTTAATTTCTTATTTTGGAAACTGGCGCTTGACTTATATGATTGGATTAACTTGACCGCATGAAATGTTTCAATCAACCTGATCTTTCAGGAAGCATTCAATCATATATCGGTCAATAATGCGTGAGTTATCAGCTATTAACACCTGATTTCTCAGTTATTAATGGCTGAAATGCCAATCGTTAATAGTTGACACTTCAGACATTAATACTCTGTAAATCAAATAATAGCAGCAAAAAAACGATGTATAATGCTCTGTAACAGAGTGAGGGCAAGCGGTTGCTCTCATACTTGCTACCACAGTCGCTCTAATAGCTAAAACATCGATGAATAAAGGGATGAAAGCGAATAGTGAGAGCATGAGGGCATAACTACTATCAAATCACTATGGATATTAAAACAGGAGAAAGAAAAATAAGATTAGTCTTTTCCTTCTATTCTCATGTTATCAAAGTCAAAAATTACTTTCGTCCCCAAATGCTTAAATAAATTAGCACCAATTGTACCATCGAAAACATTTAAATGCGATAATGTTTCATCTGTGCATTCATCATTTACAACAATAAACTTCTTTTTGTATATGTGTTTCAAAGATAATGCAATACTACAAAATAAGCAGATAAACATAAGTTTAAAAAACAACAAGCAATTTCATTCGTCACTTTTTATTCAAAAAAGCAAAAAGCGTATATAGAAAAACAAAAGTAAATAGACAGCAAAAAAGCCGTACTAAAAATAAAGGGTATATTACATAAAAAAATTCCAGTAACTTGCGATACTGGAATTTTATATAAATCAAGAAAATCTCTTATTCCCACTCAATAGTTGCAGGTGGCTTAGAACTGATATCATAGGTTACGCGGTTTACACCTTTCACCTTATTAATAATATCATTCGAAATCTTACCCAGGAATTCATATGGCAAATGCGCCCAGTCGGCAGTCATGGCATCAGTAGAAGTCACGGCACGCAATGCTACCGCTCTTTCATAAGTACGTTCATCTCCCATGACACCTACAGACTGTACCGGCAGCAAGATAACGCCTGCCTGCCATACTTGATCATACAATCCCCAGTCGCGCAATCCCTGAATGTAAATATCATCAGCATCTTGCAGGATACGCACTTTCTCGCGGGTGATGTCTCCAAGAATACGTACAGCCAAACCCGGTCCAGGGAATGGATGACGAGTAATCAAATGTTCCGGCATACCCAACTCACGACCTACACGACGAACTTCATCCTTAAACAACAAACGAAGCGGCTCGCACAACTTCAAGTGCATTTTTTCGGGCAAACCACCTACGTTATGATGACTCTTGATCACTGTACCTGTTATAGACAATGATTCGATGCAGTCTGGATAAATAGTGCCCTGAGCCAGCCATTTCACATCTTTTATTTTATGAGCTTCCACATCGAATACATCGATAAAGCCCTTACCGATAATCTTACGTTTACGCTCCGGTTCCGTCACACCTGCAAGCTCTGCAAAGAACTTTTCGCTGGCATCCACGCCAATTACATTCAGCCCGAGGCATTCGTAATCGTTCATCACATTCTTGAACTCATTCTTACGGAGCATACCGTGGTCTACGAAGATACAAGTCAGATTCTTACCGATAGCTCTATTCAGCAAAACAGCAGCAACCGATGAATCGACACCACCGCTCAATCCCAGCACCACTTTATCATCACCTAACTGAGCTTTCAACTCAGCAACCGTACTCTCGATGAAAGAAGCCGGCGACCAGTCTTGCTTGCATCCGCAAACATCAACTACGAAGTTCTTCAATATCTGCGTCCCGTCTTCGCTATGGAATACTTCCGGATGGAACTGAACGCCCCATACCTTCTCACCTTCAACCTGATAAGCAGCAATATCCACTTTATCCGTTGAAGCAATCTTTTTAAAATTATCAGGGATAGCAGTGATTGTATCACCATGACTCATCCATACCTGCGTATTCTCACGAACTCCTTTAAACAGCACATTATCCTTGCAAAAAGAAGTCAGATGCGCACGGCCATATTCACGTGTACCGGCCGGTTCTACTTTTCCATTGTTAGTATACGCCATAAACTGTGCACCATAGCAGATACCCAAAATAGGATATTTACCACGAATCTCACTCAAGTCTACCTTGAAGGCATCTTTATCATAAACCGAAAAAGGACTTCCGGAAAGGATGACTCCTTTAATTGTCGGATCTTCTTTAGGAAACTTGTTATAAGGAACAATTTCGCAATACGTGTCCAGTTCGCGTACGCGACGACCAATCAGCTGTGTTGTCTGCGAACCGAAATCAAGAATTATTATTTTCTCCTGCATATCAATGGTTGGATTTTGAATAAATGATTTGCAAAAGTAGAAAAAAGTAGGCAAAAAGATAGAAGAATAAACAGAAAAATCGAAATTTACGAGAGAAATATATCATCGGACAACATAAAATCCGAAAAGGGAAACGATGTCAGAGAGACTTATATATAATAAATAGGAGACTCAAAACAGAATCTCCTATTTTATTATACAAGTACTTATTTCTTCTCTTTCAGCAAGTCACGAATCTCAGTCAGCAACACCTCTTCTTTAGTAGGAGCAGGTGGCGCAGGAGGAGCAGCCGGGGCTTCCTCTGCCGCCTTCTTCGTAGTCAGTTTAGTGATCAGACGTATAAATAGGAATATAGCAAAAGCTATAATCAGAAAGTCAAAAGTTGCTTGCAGAAATTGTCCGTAATCCAGAGATACGGCAGGAGCAATCTCCTTACCGTCTGCTCCAACTTCAGCCGCTTTCATTACCCATTTCAGATCTGTAAAGTTCACACCACCAACCAATAAGCCTATTGGGGGCATAATAACATTCGCCACCAGTGACGATACGATCTTCCCAAACGCGCCGCCGATAACTACACCGACAGCCATGTCAATGACGTTCCCTTTCATAGCAAACGCCTTAA
>OGTL01001893.1_pt1 | contig 17231 bp, 10 predicted proteins | sample 1553601 | NCBI WGS metagenome assembly OGTL01 (sample SAMEA2580112, study PRJEB22360) | human gut metagenome | biome: human gut; feature: human-associated habitat; material: faeces | place: Denmark | collected 2008/2010 | reverse complement strand
AAAAAGAATAAAACTCAGTCTTGGGGGACTCAGCCCGGTAGAATACCGGACTGAGTATCAAAAAGCCGGTTAACTGAAACTGTCCAGGTTTTGGGGTTCAGTTCAAAACGCCTTATCCGGCATACATAGACCTGATAAGCGAAGCGCATCAGGCAACGGTTTCAGAATTCAATTGCCCATTCGGCATGAAACAAAATCACCGCTGTGCCAGAAATGGTGACTTTCTCCGGTTGGTTATTGCGAATTGTCACCGTCACTTCAATCACGCCGTCACGCCCCAATGCGCGCCCCTGATGGCCTTTAACATGCAACACGTTGCCATCGTGGGGCAATACGTTGTGATGTACCAACCATGCACCCATCGGGCCATTGGCATTGCCAGTCACCGGATCTTCCACAATACCAATCGCAGGCGAGAACATGCGACCATCGGTTTCATTTTTGCCTGGGCGGATCTGGAACGGGAAGAAACCATTGCAGCCAATCTGTTTGCTGATAGCGGTCAGCGCAGCAAGATCAGGCGAAAGGGCGTCGATATCCACTTCTGGTTTCAGTGGGATCATCACTTTTGAGTGTCCTGTGGTTGCCACCTGAATTGGCAAGCCTGACAAAATATCGTCCTCAGTGAGATGAAGCGCGTTGATAATCGCTGCACGTGTTTCACCTTCCAGCGGTGGCTCAAAGCCCGGCGTACCTTGTTCCAGCGAAATACGATAATCATCGTTGTGATTTTCGATAGTCACGCGATGTTTTCCTGACAGTGACGTTTGCCAGACCGTGCAATTTCCTAAACCTAACACCTTCGCACGTACATAGTGCGCAGCTACTGTCGCGTGACCACAAATCGGCACTTCAACTGTTGGCGTAAAGTAGCGGATGCGCACATCGCTGTCGTCGCTGTGCAGCAGAAAAGCAGTTTCCGAATGACCTAATTCGCGGGCGATAAGCTGCATTTGCGCTTCACTGAGATTATCGGCGGGGAAAACAACACCGGCAGAATTGCCGCGAAACGGTTGTGAGGTAAAAGCATCGACGTGGTACACCTGCGGTTTCATTAACGTTCTCCTGTGGCTGGAGAACTATCATAGCCTGCAAGTGGCCGGAGAGCGAAGGGCTATCCGGCCAGGGTGAAATTATCGCCGCGAGCGCACAATCTGATACCGACGAGTAAAGTACTCAAACGGCGCGCTCCACACATGCACCAGTCGGGTGAACGGGAAGAGCAGGAAGATGGTCATTCCCAACACCAGATGCAGGCGGAAAACGAACGCTACGCCGTTAAGCATTTCTGACGATCCACCACGGAAAGTGACAATGCTTTGCGCCCAACCCACCAGCTTCATCATTTCGCTACCATCAGGATACTGTGCTGAAAACGGTATGGTACTTAGCCCCAGCAGACACTGAATCAGCAAAATGCTCATGATGATAATATCCGGCGTAGTGGAAGTGGCACGCACGCGCTGATTAGTCAGCCTGCGCCACAGCAGTCCTGCGCCGCCAATCAACGTCAATACACCGCAAATACCACCGAGCACCATCGCCATCTGCTGTTTTACCGCCACCGGCAGAAACCACGCGTACATCCAGTGCGGCGTTAACATGCCGAACAGGTGCCCGAAGAAAATCCCCAAAATGCCGATATGGAACAGATTCGACCATATCACCATCCCGCGTTTATCGAGCATCTGACTCGAGGAGGCGCGCCAGGTATACTGCCCGTAGTCGTAGCGCAGCCGGCTGCCGAGGAAAAACACTGTCGCACAAATGTACGGGTAGATATCATAAAAAAAGACGTTCAGATACTGAATCATTTCCCACCTCCCGCACTGATGTCGACATACTGCGGCGCGACATCCTGGCTAAAGCGTCGCTGATATTGATTAAGCGGCGAGCTGTCACACGCCGTGGCGTTATCTTCAATAAACTTCACCTGTTCCTCTTCCCACACCGCATCCAGTGCCTGGCGGGTGTCATCGCGCTCCTCACTGTTCACCTGTTTTGTGACACTGTCACTTGAAAGTGTACTTCCTGCCAGTTGCAACAGGGTGTCAAATAACGCGTACCACGGTGCCTCGCGTTGTTTTAAGCGTCCGCCAAGCAGGGCGAGGATCGGCGCAACGTTGAGCAAGCCTTCTTTCGCCTGATCGTCCGGCAGTACGCTTAAGTACTCCAGATACAGCGGTAGATAATCGGGCAGTTCTCGACAATCCAACTGCAGGCCGACCTTTTCATACTCCGCCAGCAGGTCCACCATTGCCTGGCCGCGATCGCGGGACTCGGCATGAACATGTTCGAACAGCAGCAGCGATGTGGTACGTCCACGGTCAAACACTTCGCACCATTCGGCCTGTTTATCCAGCAGCGGCGCGTTAAGCAGGTTGCGGGTAAAATCCGTAAGCATCGGTGCGTCGCGGCGGATCAACGCCAGCGCGTCCTCCTTACATTCCCATAACAGCTCGTCCGGATACTCCATCAACAGGCCGATCACTTTGAGGATCTGCATTATTCGCCCTCCGCTTTGTCGCGTACTTCGGTGATGTTGATGGCATCGATACGGCTACTGTTGAACAGGTTGAATTTGCTGTCCGAGCCGTGGCAACCGTCGCCAAAGGTAAAACCGCAGCCATTGCGTTCTGCGAAGGCATCGCCCGCCATTTCCCGATGACTGGTTGGAATGACAAAACGGTCTTCATAGTTGGCAATGGCGAGGTAGCGATACATCTCTTCGACCTGGGCGACGCTCAGGCCTACTTCGTCAATGGCGCGGGTATCGGTAACGCCTTCCACGGTTTGTGAACGCATATAGTGGCGCATCGCCATCATCCGTTTTAGCGCCCGCAGTACCGGACCGGTATCGCCGGCACTTAACATATTGGCGAGATATTGCACAGGAATACGCAGGCTCTCGATGGCTGGCAGCACGCCTTCGCTTTTCGGCAAACCGCCCGCATCTGCGTAGGACTGAATCGGTGACAGCGGAGGAACGTACCAGACCATCGGCAGGGTGCGGTATTCAGGGTGCAGCGGTAGCGCCAGTTTCCAGTCCATCGCCATTTTGTAGACTGGCGAACGCTGGGCAGCTTCAATCACGTTTTGTGGAATACCTTGTTTCAGGGCTTCCTCGATCACTGAGGGATCGTGTGGATCGAGGAATACTTCGCACTGGCGTTCATAGAGGTCAACTTCACGCTCGGTGCTCGCCGCTTCCTCGATGCGGTCAGCGTCGTAAAGCAGCACGCCCAGATACCGGATGCGACCCACGCAGGTTTCTGAGCACACGGTGGGTTGGCCTGACTCAATTCGTGGGTAACAGAAGATACATTTTTCTGACTTGCCGCTTTTCCAGTTGAAGTAGATTTTTTTGTACGGACAACCGCTAATGCACAAACGCCAGCCACGGCATTTATCCTGATCGATCAGCACAATGCCGTCTTCTTCGCGTTTGTAGATAGCGCCGCTTGGGCAGGTCGCCACGCAACTGGGATTGAGGCAGTGTTCGCACAAGCGCGGCAGGTACATCATGAAGGTGTTTTCAAACTGCCCGTACATCTCCTTTTGCATGGCCTCGAAGTTGCGGTCACGGGCGCGTTTTTCGAATTCGCCGCCCAACAATTCTTCCCAGTTTGGCCCCCAGATCACTTTGTCCATCCGTTTGCCGTCAATCAGTGAACGCGGACGAGCAGTAGGGATATGTTTGCCTTCCGGTGCGCTATGCAAATGTTCGTAGTCGAAAGTGAAAGGTTCGTAGTAATCATCAATCTGCGGCACCACCGGGTTAGCGAAGATTTTGGTTATTACGCCCATCTTGCTGCCCAGACGCGGGCGGATCTTGCCATTCACATCACGCACCCAGCCGCCTTGCCACTCTTCCTGATCTTCCCAGTTTTTCGGATAACCAATGCCCGGTTTGGTTTCGACGTTGTTAAACCATGCGTACTCCATGCCTTCGCGTCCGGTCCAGACGTTTTTACAGGTCACCGAACAGGTATGGCAGGCGAAACCTTTATTCGAGTGTAAACTGCGCGGCGGTATGCCAGCCGATACATTTATCGAGGTTAAGCACCATGCCGACTTGCGAACGTATTTTCATTTTTTCGCCTCCTGTACCTGATCGCGACCTTCATCATCCAGCCAGTTAACGTTCTTCATCTTGCGGATCATGATGAACTCATCGCGGTTCGATCCGACGGTGCCGTAGTAGTTAAAGCCCCAGGCCAGCTGCGCGTAACCGCCAATCATATGCGTTGGTTTCGGACAAACGCGGGTGACCGAGTTATGAATGCCGCCGCGCATGCCAGTTACTTCCGAACCAGGAATATTCATAATGCGTTCCTGGGCGTGATACATCATGGTCATACCCGGCGGTACACGTTGGCTGACCACCGCGCGGGCAGTCAGCGCGCCGTTGGCGTTAAACACTTCCACCCAGTCGTTATCGACAATGGTCAGTTCACGGGCATCGGTTTCGCTGATCCAGACAATTGGTCCACCGCGAGAGAGCGTCAGCATTAGCAGGTTTTCACTGTAGGTTGAGTGAATGCCCCATTTCTGGTGCGGCGTCAGGAAGTTAAGTGCTTTTTCCGGGAAGCCGTTTGGCGGTATCTGGCGCATTTCACTGACGCTACGGGTGTCGATAGGCGGGCGATAAGCCACCAGGCTTTCACCAAAAGCACGCATCCACGGATGATCCTGATAAAGCTGCTGGCGTCCCGACAGCGTGCGCCACGGAATTAACTCATGAACGTTGGTGTATCCCGCGTTATAGGAGACGTGATCGCTTTCCAGACCAGACCATGTGGGGCTGGAGATAATTTTACGTGGCTGCGCCTGAATATCGCGAAAGCGAATCTTCTCGTCCTCTTTGTGCAGCGCCAGATGGGTATGTTCGCGTCCGGTGATCTCGCCCAGCGCCTGCCACGCTTTGACTGCAACATGACCGTTGGTTTCCGGTGCCAGCGCCAGAATCACTTCTGATGCGTCAATGGCGGTGTCAATCAGCGGACGCCCCTGTGCCGGGCCATCACGCTTGGTGTAATTGAGTTTGCCGAGGAAATCGATTTCATCCTGGGTATTCCACGAAATCCCTTTACCGCCGTTGCCAAGTTTGTCCATCAATGGCCCGAGCGAGGTAAAGCGTTCATAGGTAGCAGGGTAGTCGCGTTCCACCGCCACAATATTGGGCGCAGTTTTACCTGGAATCAGATCGCATTCGCCTTTGCGCCAGTCGAGCACTTCACACGGCTGTGAGAGTTCTGCCGGAGAGTCATGCAGCAGTGGTTGTAATACCACGTCGGTTTCTTTGCCAAGATGGCCCACGCACGCTTGCGAAAAGGCTTTGGCAATACCTTTGTAGATTTCCCAGTCGCTGCGTGATTCCCACGCCGGATCGACCGCCGCAGATAGGGGATGAATAAACGGATGCATATCCGAGGTGTTCATATCGTCTTTTTCGTACCAGGTGGCGGTGGGCAGAACGATATCGGAGAACAGGCAGGTACTGGACATACGGAAGTCGAGCGTCACCAGCAGGTCGAGCTTGCCTTCAATCGCCGCAGTTTGCCACTCGACTTCTTCTGGTTTGATCCCGTCGCTGGCACCGAGTTCCTGACCCTGAATCCCACTTTCGGTTCCCAGCAGATACTTCTGCATATACTCGTGGCCTTTGCCGGAGGAGCCAAGCAGGTTAGAACGCCAGACAAACAAATTACGCGGATGATTGCTGCCGCTATCTGGTTGTTCGCAGGCCATGCGTAAATCGCCCGAATTCAGCGCCTGGGCGGTAAATTCTGTGGGGGATAATCCGGCCTTGTCGGCTTCAGCTTTAATCCCGAGCGGGTTACGCCCCAGCTGCGGCGCAGAAGGTAGCCAGCCCATACGTTCGGCACGAACGTTGAAATCAATCAGATGACCGCTGTACTTACTGGCATCGGCGAGCGGTGAAAGTAACTCCTGAGCAGAGACTTTTTCATAGCGCCATTGGCTGGAATGATTGTAGAAAAACGAGGTGCTGTTCATCTGGCGCGGTGGTCGGTTCCAATCGAGCGCAAAGGCCAGCGGCAACCAGCCGGTTTGCGGGCGCAGTTTTTCCTGACCGACATAGTGTGCCCAGCCGCCACCGCTTTGCCCGACACAACCGCAGAAGATCAGCATGTTGATCATTCCCCGGTAGTTCATGTCCATGTGGTACCAGTGGTTAACACCTGCGCCGAGGATAATCATCGAGCGTCCATGCGTTTTATGGGCAGTATCGGCAAATTCACGAGCGATGGTTTCAATATACTGGCGCGGCACACCGGTAATTTGCTCACCCCAGGCTGGGGTGTACGGTTTGATTTCAGCGTAATCTTTCGCGCTGTTTTCATCTTCCAGCCCGCGATCGAGGCCGTAATTCGCCAGTACCAAATCATAAACGCTGACCACCGGACAGGTGCTGCCATCGGCTAATGTCAGGTTTTTAACGGGTAATTGACGCACCAGGACAGGATTGTTTTTTACGCTGCGAAAATGCGGATTTTCAATGCCGCCAAAGTAGGGGAAGGCCACGCCTGCAACGGCATCATGTTGACCGAGCAGAGTTAACGACAATTCGGTTTCCGTACCGGCGGCAATGGATTCAAGATTCCATTTGCCTTTTTCTCCCCAGCGAAAACCAATCGAACCGTTCGGCACCACCAGTTCACCTGCGGTATTAACCGCCACGGTTTTCCACTGCGGATTGTTGCTTTCGCCCAGTCCATTCACCAGGTCAGATGCGCGGACCATGCGCCCGGGAACGTAGCTGCCGTCGTCGCGAGGTTCCAGCATTACCAGCATCGGCATGTCGCTGTAGCGGCGGCAGTAGTTGATAAAATAATCGCTGGGATTATCGAGATGAAACTCTTTTAAAATGACATGGCCCATTGCCATCGCCAGGGCGCTATCAGTGCCTTGTTTCGGTGCCAGCCACTGGTCGCACAATTTGGCCACTTCAGAGTAGTCAGGGGTAATGGCGATGGTTTTAGTGCCTTTGTAGCGTACTTCGGTAAAGAAGTGGGCGTCCGGCGTACGTGTCTGAGGTACGTTAGACCCCCAGGCGATGATGTAGCTGGAGTTATACCAGTCGGCAGATTCTGGCACGTCGGTTTGCTCGCCCCAGGTCATCGGCGAGGCAGGCGGCAGGTCGCAATACCAGTCATAGAAACTTAAACAGGTGCCACCTAACAGCGACAGATAACGTGTTCCGGCGGCGTAAGAAACCATCGACATCGCCGGGATCGGCGAGAAACCGGCAACGCGATCCGGGCCGTAAGTTTTGATGGTCCAGACGTTAGCGGCAGCAATCAGCTGATTTAGCTCCTGCCAGTTAGAGCGGATAAAGCCGCCGCGTCCACGTACTTGTTTGTAGCTCAGGCACTTTTGCGGATCGTTCATAATCGATGCCCACGCCAGTACCGGATCGCTGTGTTGCTTGAGGGCTTCGCGCCACAGTTCAATCAGTCGTTTACGAATGAGCGGGTATTTCAGACGGTTAGCGCTGTAGAGATACCAGGAGTAACTTGCGCCACGCGGGCAGCCGCGAGGTTCATGATTGGGCAGGTCAGGGCGAGTGCGCGGGTAGTCGGTCTGTTGGATTTCCCAGGTCACCAGACCATTTTTAACGTAGATTTTCCAGCTACAGGAGCCTGTACAGTTAACACCGTGGGTGGAACGCACGATTTTGTCGAACTGCCAACGCTGGCGATAGCTGTCCTCCCAGTCGCGGTTGCTATGCATCACCTGTCCGTGACCATCGGCAAAGGTTTCGCCCTTTTGTTTGAAGTAGCGAAAGCGATCCAAAAGTTTACTCATGACATAACTCCTGCTCCAGGAATGAATTGGGATCTGATGCCTTGTCGGATGCGACACGGTTGTAGCCTGATAAGACGTGTCTGGCATCGATCTCTTATTTTTGGCTGAACTTCCGCCGACCATAAACCAGCCAGGTCAGCAGCACACAAACGATGTAGAAGATTAAAAACACTTTCATCGCGCCTACCGGAGAGCCGGTCATATTGAGCGACATGCCAAACGCCTGCGGAATGAAAAAGCCGCCCACTGCGCCAATGGCTGAGATAAAGCCCAGAGCCGCCGCCGTTTCGGTGACGGCTTCTCTCTGAGCTTGCTCATCACTACCGCCTTTCATCTTCACCCGATAAATGGTTATCTGGCGAAAGATGACGGCGATCATCTGGAAAGTAGAACCACTTCCCAGACCTGCGGTCAGAAACAACCCCATAAATACGGCGTAAAATGCGATGAAATTACCGGAGCCTGTGCCCGGTAAGGTAAGGAACAGCAGGGCGCTGAAAATCGCCATAAAAATGAAGTTGATCAACGTCACCCGCACGCCGCCGAATTTATCGGAAATAGCACCACCAACCGACCGCGCGATGGCACCAATAAATGGGCCAAAGAACGCCAGGCGCAGAATATTCACATCAGGGAACTGAGTTTTCGCCAGCATGGCAAAACCCGCAGAAAAACCGATAAACGAACCGAAGGTGGCAAGGTAAAGCAGGCTCAGCAGCCAGAGATGCAGGCGTTGTAACACTGGCAGCTGGTCGGCAATTGACGCGCGTGAACTGGCGATATCATTCATCCCTGACCAGGCGGCGATCGTGGCAATCGCCAGTAATGGCACCCAAATCCATGCGGCATTCGCCAGCGACATCACCGAACCGTCGGCCTGCGGTACGCCATTGACGCCGAGAAAGGCAAATACGGGTATAAAAATGACCAGCGGTGCAACCAGCTGCATCACACTTACACCTAAGTTTCCTAATCCGCCATTAATCCCAAGTGCGCTCCCTTGTTTGGCTTTTGGGAAGAAGAAACTGATATTGCCCATGCTCGAAGCAAAGTTCGCACCTGCAAAACCGCATAGCAAAGCGATAACGATAAATATCCCAAAAGGAGTATTCGGATTCTGCACGGCAATTCCGAGCCAGACGCAAGGAATAATCAGGATTGCAGTACTAAAAACCGTCCATCGGCGTCCACCAAATATAGGCACCATAAAGGAGTAGGGAACACGCAATAATGCGCCAGAAACGGAGGGTAATGCGGTTAATAAAAAGAGTTGATCGGTAGTGAAATTAAAACCGATTTTATTGAGATTAACAGTAACTGCGCTAAATAGCATCCAGACACAGAAGGCAAGAAGTAGACAACTGACTGATATCCAGAGGTTTCTTCGTGCAATATGTTTTCCTTTATTTTCCCAGAAGGCCGGATTTTCTGGTTTCCAGTCGCGCAAAAGATAACGACTAGTTTTCTCATTTTGCAGTGCCATATTGTTCCTCACATGTACACATTGGTAATGAAAAAAAGACAAAACAGGAGGTAAGGCGCAATAGCCAGTTATTAGAATTAAGGATGAATTAGGTGAAGTGCTGATTGAAAGAATAGATAAGAAAGCGTAACCGCGGGGGCAGAATGGGGATTAAACAGACAGATATGTGTTACTAAATGTAACTAACAAGCTAACCATTAAACGGATGTTAAGCTATGTATGCATGTCATGATCCAACCCTTCAGATGATGAATCCAAAGGGTTTATATTTTCAACAAGACCAGACACTTATAGAATTAGTGATGATTTATTCACTGAAAAGGCCATGAGCTGGAGGAAAACGATCTGTCCAGAAAGTCTATCGGTTCCTCTCTTATCGCCTCATTGTAATAATCGTTATTACAGTAAGTATTGTTTATTTCATCTAATGTCATATTTTTAATTTTTATATTCATCTGATTTACAACTTCTTCTGTTTTATAAGTGTGTATATTATATGGGGTATATGCTTCTTTAATAGTATAGTGAAACAATTCGTTATCCACATCTACTCCTTCAGAGTGAATTTCAAATGCACCAGGCGAAAGAATTGCCAGGCCAGTATTAAGCTTAAGTGCTGGGGAAAATAAATTAAATAACATGAGCTGCATAGTAGGGCAATTGTTCTTCCCAGAAACATTTAAAAAATTTAAGTTTTTGCTCTGTTTTATTATGGGGAATAAAGTTCCAATATCGGACGTATTCTTAGTGTCAATGCGGGTTATTTTATTATTGTCCAGCCTTAAACTTTTGATAGATGAAAGATAAGTCAGGAAATGAAGGTTTATTTTTTCCAACTGATTGTTCGCAGCGTTTAATGTCTGAATATTGCAGAAGTTGCTAAAGAATATTTTAATTTCAGAAAGCAAGTTGTTGTTGATAAGTAACGTATTCAAGTTGGGAAATAAGGTATTATGTAAACTTGTTAGTTTATTATGGGATAGATCCAGAAGTAAGAGTTCATCTTTATTTCCTGCAACAATATCAGTTAATTGATTGTGGCTGAGATTCAGGTACTGCAGCCTTTCGCAACATTCTAATTGCACAAACTCTAGTTGATTATGTGCCGCACTAAAATAAGTAATTGATGAAAGCCTATCTATATCAATATTTCTGAGAGAATTATTATTCATAGATATATGTGTAATGCTTACATTTCTACCTTGAGGAAAATTTATTGACTCAAGAGCATTACTATTCAGACTAAGGTTGATGAGTCTATCGTAGGTGGTTGCATCAAAATGTTTGAGTTGGTTCTCATCAAGATTGATAGAGGTGAAGTTTTGCAGTCCTGGTGGTTGAGTAGTTAAATTAAGCCCTGATAAATCAATATTATTCTGTTTCGACAAAAAAGCACAATTTATCCTTTTAGCGGCTTCGTTTCGGCATTCCGGACGATGGATTTCACCTGTAAGTATGCGTTCTGCTTTCCATTGATTTAATTCGAGCATCCAGTTAAGTTCATTTTTTTCTGGATGTTGCTGTATGGATTGTGGATTTATTTTATTAAATATTGAAGGGAATTTCATAACTGCTCCGTAGTAATACTTTCTTTTCTGATTTATCACCCTTGATAAATCAGGATGTGTTTTATAACTCTGTAGAAAAGAATTGGCTTAACCAATTATTGGGTGTTGAACCATAACCTAAGGAAGGTTTATCCTCATTATGAATATAATAACAGACGGGTGTGCCCGTTGGGTCCTTTAGCCCCGAGTGTGAGGGTAGAGAAGAGGAATTTGACTTATAGTCACCAACCCCGTACATGCGATGCATAGGCAGAATGGCTTTTAGTTCTGCGTCAGAAAATATTGTTTCTTCTTCTATTAAAGCGTACTCTCTGGAATAATATTTTGATCTATAACGAATAGACATTGACTCATTGTCTTTTATATGATTTCCTTCGGAATTCTCGCTTACTTCTACAAGATGTTCATCGCTGGTATCGATATTTGTGATTGCCAGGTTATAAGATAATTCAATGGTCACTTCATTAGTGTCATCAATTATATTTCTTACTGCAGTCCAGTACTGCATTTGGGCAAGTGGATCATTGTTGATGCCGTTAACTAATACATGCCAAAGATGTTTTGATGATATTAATTGATCAATGTCATCTGTTGGCAATAAATTGTTATTGCTTAAGTTTAAATATTCCAGTTTTGTAGTGGTTTTCGCGTTTAAGTGTGCAATATGGTTGTCGTTTAAAGTGATTTTTTTCATCCTGGGATGATTGTGTAATATAAGGTCAGTGATCATATTGTGATGGGCACTTAACTCAATCAGAGATTCTTGCCGGGAGAGATCCAGCGATGCTAGCTTGTTATAATCAAGATTAAGAAATTTCAGTTTATAACTATCAGAAATATTAATTTTTGTCAGGTTGTTATTTTGCGCTTCCAGGTTAACCAATGAATACTGATTTTTTAAATCCAAATTTTCCAGATTGTTGTGATCAATATAAATATTTTCCAGTTTTGATTCATTTGGAAAGGTTATCGTTTTAATTTTATTAAAGCTGAGGTTGATATTGACGAGGCTGGCATTGTCAGTAAAGTCAAGACAAGTGAGACAATTTTTTTCCAGATTTAACGTGTTAACTGTCGAGGGGATAGGCGGTAACTCACTCAAATCAAGATATGACAAATCAAGAGATGCCATGTTCGAATTGTAAGCTTCTTTAATTCGCTCTACGGCAATAGCTCTTTCTTCACCATTATTAAGCGACTTATTACCCCATTGTGCCAGTCGTTCACAAAAATTGCTGGAGATGGTTTCTTTGTTAGGTAATGCGTTATTTAATTGATAACTGGCATTATTTTTTACACAAGCTGTATTAATATTGGTCATAATCACTCATCAATAAATATTATAGTAAGATGTCCCCGGAGGGTATGGAATAATATTAATTGAGGTGAATGACCAGAAATATCAAAAATTGCTCATTTTTACTTAAGGAGTCATACAGCAGCACTTAAATCAAAAACCAGCCCAGAGAAGGGCTGGTCAGGAGAGGATGTTAGAACTGATAGGTAATGCCCGTTGCGACGATGTTATCGGTGCGAATATCTACGGCACGGGTAAAGTCGCTTTCATCAATCAGGTTGATTTTATAATCAACATAGGTCGACATATTTTTGTTGAAGAAATACGTCGCACCAACGTCGATATACTCAATCATGTCCTGGTCGCCGTAGCGGCCCAGATCTCTGCCTTTCGATTTCAGGTAAGCGAGTGATGGGCGCAAGCCGAAGTCGAATTGATATTGTGCCACTACTTCAAAACTTTGTGCTTTGTTAGAGATATAACCATCGCCATAGGTGGTCATGTTTAATGTTTCAGCGTAATTAGCTGCAAAGTAGATGTTGTTGGCATCATATTTTATACCTGTAGCCCACAGTTCTGCATTCTTACCGGAGGCATTGAGAGGATTAGCAGCGGCTCTTTCCTGCGCATTTGTCCGATCGGATTTGGTATACACCGCACCGATACCAAAGCCATCATAAACATAAGTTGAGGAGATACCGAAACCGTCACCATTGGCACGCGTGTAGTCAGCACCATAAAGATGACCATTGTCAGTGCGTTCATTTTTGCCTTGATATTGCGCGGCAAAGTTCAGACCTTCAATTAAGCCGAAGAAATCGTAGTTGCGATAGGTTGCCACACCGGTAGTACGGTATGTCATGAAGACATCTTTCTGACTCCAGGTATCGCCACCAAATTCTGGCAACATATCGGTCCATGAACCAATGTCATAGCCGACACCGTAGTTACGACCATAGTCCAGAGAGCCAAATTCACTAATTTTTAAACCTGCATAGGCCAGACGGGTCTTGTTACCGCGCGAGCCGTTGGCTTCATCGTTATAGCCTTTAAAATCATATTCCCAGTGACCAAAACCAATCATTTGATCATTGATTTGCGTTTCTCCTTTAAAGCCGAGACGGGCATAAGTTTTATCACCATCGTCACGCTTATCATCAGTAAAATAACGTAGAGCGGTAACCTTGCCATAAAGGTCGAGTTTATTACCATCCTTGTTATAGACTTCGGCAGCGTGTGCTACGTTCGCAGCTAACAAACCAGTTACAACCACCGCAACTATTTTTAATTTCATTTAACAGAATCCTTTTAATTATCGTTAAACGTATTTTCTAAACGAATTTTAAACGGCGTCATTTATAAATGACATACTGTTTTTAAAATAGAATGGTGATTAAAAACAATGAGAAAAATAGATGAAATAATATTATTTATCGATATGTGATCGAAGTCGAAATGAAATATAAGGTGAACTACTGGTATTTGAAATTTATTTTTTTATATTGTCGGAATTTATCTGATTAACTGCCGGGCCGTAGACCCGACAATTATTTTAGCCACGACGTGTCGCCAGCCAGCAGAGCAGGGAACCGCCGCAGACCATTAGCGCGCCTTGCCAGAACGAGAACGACAGCGGGGCGCTGAGCAGCACGGCTGCAAGCGCTGAGGAAAGGACGGGCGTAAAATACGAACCTACCGCCATAATGGTGACGTTGCCATGTAATATACCGACGTTCCATGCAGCATAAGCAAATCCTAAGGTAAATGCCGCAGAGATGAGTTTAATCATGACTGGCGTGCTAAATACCATTTCTGGTTGTGGCGTGAGAAAATAGTAAACCCACAGACTTGCTCCCGTTAGCAGGACAAAAACGGTAATTCCGTTAAATCCGCGTGCGTATTTATTCGTTACTGTGCAGTAGGCTGCCCAGATAAACGCACCAATAAACGCCAGGAAATAACTCAATGGGCTGGTGGTGATATTATTGATGATTTCATCATAATGTAACCCATTGTCACCACCTAACACCCAGCAGACGCCAACCAGGGCTAATAATAATCCTGGTACAATCAGCCAGTTGGTTTTCTGACCATTAAACAGAATGGCAAAGAGAATTGTCAGGCTGGGCCACAGATAGTTCACCATACCCACTTCAATCGCCTGATGACGGGTCGCCGCATATCCTAAGGAAAGCGCCAGACAGATTTCATAGCTGACGAATAACAGACACCCGGCGAGTAAATAGCCTTTCGGGATCTGCCGAATACGCGGAAATCCAACCGTGAAGATTAACAGCAGCCCGCTTAATGAATAGATAGCAGCTGCGCCGCCGACCGGGCCGAGCCCCTCACTGACACCGCGAATCAATCCTACCATCGTGCTCCACAGGACGATCGCTATTAGCCCTATGAGCGTTGCTTTTTGTCGTGTCATGCTCGCTGTTTTGTCTCTCTTGCCGTTAAAAATTAAGCTGAATTTTATAGCATTTTTTTAACTGGCCTGTCAGGCAGTGGTGCGTTTTTCTACCGCTATTGAGGTAGGTCAATTTGCGCAGGCGGATTATTTTGTGGCAAACACGTGTTCTTTTTGATTTCGCGCAAAAAGATTCAGAATTTTGCTGTTAGTTTCCTCGCGCAGTAATACCCCTGAAAAAAGAGGAAAGCAATGGACGTCAGTCGCAGACAATTTTTTAAAATCTGCGCGGGCGGTATGGCTGGAACAACGGTAGCGGCATTGGGCTTTGCCCCGAAGCAAGCACTGGCTCAGGCGCGAAACTATAAATTATTACGCGCGAAAGAGATCCGTAACACCTGCACATACTGTTCCGTAGGTTGCGGGCTATTGATGTATAGCCTGGGTGATGGCGCGAAAAACGCCAGAGAAGCGATTTATCACATTGAAGGTGACCCGGATCATCCGGTAAGCCGTGGTGCGCTGTGCCCGAAAGGGGCCGGTTTGCTGGATTACGTCAACAGCGAAAACCGTCTGCGCTACCCGGAATATCGTGCGCCAGGTTCTGACAAATGGCAGCGCATTAGCTGGGATGAAGCATTCTCCCGTATTGCGAAGCTGATGAAAGCTGACCGTGACGCTAACTTTATTGAAAAGAACGAGCAGGGCGTAACGGTAAACCGTTGGCTTTCTACCGGTATGCTGTGTGCCTCCGGTGCCAGCAACGAAACCGGGATGCTGACTCAAAAATTTGCCCGCTCCCTCGGGATGCTGGCGGTAGACAACCAGGCGCGCGTCTGACACGGACCAACGGTAGCAAGTCTTGCTCCAACATTTGGTCGCGGTGCGATGACCAACCACTGGGTGGATATCAAAAACGCTAACGTCGTGATGGTGATGGGCGGTAACGCTGCTGAAGCGCATCCCGTCGGTTTCCGCTGGGCGATGGAAGCGAAAAACAACAACGATGCAACCTTGATCGTTGTCGATCCCCGTTTTACGCGTACCGCTTCTGTGGCGGATATTTACGCACCTATTCGTTCCGGTACGGACATTACGTTCCTGTCTGGCGTTTTGCGCTACCTGATCGAAAACAACAAAATCAACGCCGAATACGTTAAGCATTACACCAACGCCAGCCTGCTGGTGCGTGATGATTTTGCTTTCGAAGATGGCCTGTTCAGCGGTTATGACGCTGAAAAACGCCAGTACGATAAATCGTCCTGGAACTATCAGTTCGATGAAAACGGCTATGCGAAACGCGATGAAACACTGACTCATCCGCGCTGTGTGTGGAACTTGCTGAAAGAGCACGTTTCCCGCTACACGCCGGACGTCGTTGAAAACATCTGCGGTACGCCAAAAGCAGACTTCCTGAAAGTGTGTGAAGTGCTGGCCTCCACCAGCGCGCCGGATCGCACAACCACCTTCCTGTACGCGCTGGGCTGGACGCAGCACACCGTGGGTGCGCAGAACATCCGCACCATGGCGATGATCCAATTGCTGCTCGGTAACATGGGTATGGCTGGTGGCGGCGTGAACGCATTGCGTGGTCACTCCAACATTCAGGGCCTGACCGACTTAGGTCTGCTCTCAACCAGCCTGCCGGGTTATCTGACGCTGCCGTCAGAAAAACAGGTTGATTTGCAGTCGTATCTGGAAGCGAATACGCCGAAAGCGACGCTGGCTGATCAGGTGAACTACTGGAGCAACTATCCGAAGTTCTTCGTTAGCCTGATGAAATCTTTCTATGGCGATGCCGCGCAGAAAGAGAACAACTGGGGCTATGACTGGCTGCCGAAGTGGGACCAGACCTACGACGTCATCAAGTATTTCAACATGATGGATGAAGGCAAAGTCACCGGTTATTTCTGCCAGGGCTTTAACCCGGTTGCGTCCTTCCCGGACAAAAACAAAGTGGTGAGCTGCCTGAGCAAGCTGAAGTACATGGTGGTTATCGATCCGCTGGTGACTGAAACCTCTACCTTCTGGCAGAACCACGGCGAGTCGAACGATGTCGATCCGGCGTCCATTCAGACTGAAGTATTCCGTCTGCCTTCGACCTGCTTTGCTGAAGAAGATGGTTCTATTGCTAACTCCGGTCGCTGGTTGCAGTGGCACTGGAAAGGTCAGGACGCGCCGGGCGAAGCGCGTAACGACGGCGAAATTCTGGCGGGTATCTACCATCATCTGCGCGAGCTGTACCAGGCCGAAGGTGGTAAAGGCGTAGAACCGCTGATGAAGATGAGCTGGAACTACAAGCAGCCGCACGAACCGCAATCTGACGAAGTAGCTAAAGAGAACAACGGCTACGCGCTGGAAGATCTCTATGATGCCAATGGCGTGCTGATTGCGAAGAAAGGTCAGTTGCTGAGTAGCTTTGCGCATCTGCGTGATGACGGTACAACCGCATCTTCTTGCTGGATCTACACCGGTAGCTGGACAGAGCAGGGCAACCAGATGGCTAACCGCGATAACTCCGACCCGTCCGGTCTGGGGAATACGCTGGGATGGGCCTGGGCGTGGCCGCTCAACCGTCGCGTACTCTACAACCGTGCTTCGGCGGATATCAACGGTAAACCGTGGGATCCGAAACGGATG
>OGTL01001826.1_pt1 | contig 17708 bp, 30 predicted proteins | sample 1553601 | NCBI WGS metagenome assembly OGTL01 (sample SAMEA2580112, study PRJEB22360) | human gut metagenome | biome: human gut; feature: human-associated habitat; material: faeces | place: Denmark | collected 2008/2010 | reverse complement strand
CTTTCAAGGCGAGGGTCTCGTCAAACTCTCCCGCGGCAAAATCACAATCCTTGATCCAAAAAGACTGGAAACACTCCAAAGGTCATAAAACTGTTTTTCTGTAACATATAAAGAAGAATCCTCCATTTATCAGAATTATGAAAGTCATTCTAATAAATAGGGGATCTTTTTATGCTATAAGAAAATTATAAAAATATCGTGATTATTTTTTAATAATCCATACCACATGCATATGCCCTTTCAATCAGCGCACGGTCATTGACCACTGCATCATAGAAGCGAAATCCGCCAGAGAAATTATACGTTTCATAGCCGTTTCCTTCCAGAATACGGCTCGCAATATAACTGCGCAGACCACTCTGGCATATCAGATACACAGGCTTTCTTTTCTCAATTTCATTGATACGTTCCCTTAGTTCATCTATCTATAAATGTTGTACCTTGGTTGAAAGAATATATGAAAGTATCTTAGCAGAACGTGATACAGATATAGGTGTGATTGCAAAATTATTAGGACATGCAGATTTGGAAAGTGTTAATAGATATGTTCTTATTGATCAAACAAAGATAGAGGCTACTATAAGACAAAAAGGATTCTGTTCGTAAAGGATATATTGCCAAAGTTACAAAATGAATATAAATTATCTTTTCGTTGCGGAGAGGATTTATAATGGATAAATTAAAATTTAATAAAAATGAAACTATTTCAATTGGAAAATTATCATATATCTCTAATGATATATATAAATTGGAAGTTGAAAACATTACTGAAGATATAGCTCTTTCAGGATTTTATCTTTTAAATGAAAATAATGATGAAATCATGGGAGACTATTCAAAATTTACAACAAAATATAAGTCTACCGATGAAGATAACACATATTATATATCAACAGGTGTTATCTATACTGAACCAGAAAAAGAACCAGAAAAAGAACCAGAAAAGGTATTGACCGAAGAAGAAATTACTGAGAAAAAAAAACTTGTTTTAAAATTCACAAAAAATAATAAAATTTTTGAAATGTCTAATGCTTGTGAAGCTGTTATTGAAAATGGTGTGGAGGTTAATGGAAAACATTATTCATACACAGTTCAGGATCAGAGTAATATGCTTAATGCAATGAATCTTGCAAAAGAAACTGGAATGGAAGTTCCTTATCATGCTGATGGTGAATCATGTGGTTTATATAATTATGATGCTATTTCTGCAATTTATATTCAAGAGACAATGAATTTAACAACTAATCAGACATATTTTAATCAGCTTAAGTTATATATTTTATCAATTTCTGATGTTGACAAAACTGATGATATAGCTGCAATTAAGTATGGTGATAAGTTAACTGGTGAATTTCTTGATAAATATAATGAGATAATGAGTCAGAGTAAAAAGATAGTTGAGAAAGTTGTAACATTAAATGCATAATATGAGGTAGAATTATGAAAAGAATTATAAAATATTCTACATTATTTATTGTATATGGTTTAATATATTTTATCATTGAATGTCTATATAAAGGTAAATTATCTGATTGGAGAATGTTTGTGTTGGCAGGGTTTATAGGGATAATAATTGGCTTGATTAATAATTTATTTGACATCAAAACCGATTTTATTCTTCAATGCATATTCGGTATGTTAATTGGCAACATTGTCAGAAGCGATTGGTGGTTTTTATTGGAACTTACAATGTGGATTGCATATTTGGGACTACTCTTCTCTTCCATTTAGTTTTATCGGAGGTCAAATAAATTTATTTTTTAGTTTGATTTGGATGTTTTTATCAGGTATTGTTATAATTCTTGATGATATTCTCAGATGGAAATTGTATAAAGAAGAAAGACCTAAATATTATGTTCATGGTAAATTAATATTGAAAATATAAATGTATAGGGTATGTAGATTAATTTCTACATACCCTATTTTTTTTACGATTTTTCCTCTTCTATTATTTGATATTCAGATTCATTAATGATAACCTTGTATCCATCTAATATTCTTTGGATCTGTTCTTGCGAAGCGATGCTATGCAAACAATTCCAAAAATGTCTCTCATGTTGTCGAATATCATTGATCAAGTATATCATACATTCTCCTTACTAAAAGCATTATTTAAAACTATGTTACCATTTTTATTTATTGTATCTGTATAATGATTTGTATATATCTCAATTGTTGTCTGTAGATTTTTATGTCCTAACCTCTCCTTAATATACATAAAACTAGCTCCATTTTCGTACAATATTGTTCCATGAGTATGTCTTAAACTATGCGTATCATACTGAGGAAAGTGCAACTGTTTATGAATTATAGAAGATGTATGTTGTGTCGTTCTTGCACTAATATATGAACCATCTTCACGCCTGCATACAAAATTTACTTCATAAGGTGACTTTTCTTGAGATACTTTATTCATTGGTAATATATCATCAGCTTTAGCATATGTCATCTCATTTTCACTATAATAATGATTATAGTATTTATCAAAATATGCCCTTGCTTTTAGCTGTTTGTCGTGTTCTTTTTTCAGAGCTTCTAATATTACATCATCAAGCTCTATTGTTCTAAAAGAATTATATTTAGGCTTAGAGAAGTACCAATATCCATTAGATTTAGATGTACCATTAGTTTTCTTTTTCTCTTCTTCTGATCTTGCTTCGCCTGCTTCCCATTGAACTTGTCTATTAACTGAGAGTGTTTTATTCTCAAAATCAATATCTTCCCATACAAGTCCATATATCTCTCCCAAGCGTAATCCCGTATGATAACCAATCATAATAGGGATATAAGCTGACGAGCCTTCAGGGAATCTTTCAAATATTTTTTGCATAATTTCTTGAGGAATATATACGTGCTTCTTACTTCTTGTAGTTTTTTTTGGTTGTTTCTTTGTTGGAACTACTAAATTTATTGCAGGCGTTGATATGATATAATGTCTGTCTAAAGCATAAGTAAATGATTTTGTTAATAATTCTTTAACTGAATTTACTGTATTGATTGAGTAGCCTTCATCATACATTTTGGTGATGAAGGCTTGCAGAGTATCTTTGGTGATAGTTTTTAGCTTATATGAGCCGATTTCAGGTTTGATATATAATCTAATTTTCTTTTCATATCCTACAAGTGTAGAAGATTTGCAAGTGAGCTTACAGTCTTTCTCTAACCACATATCTAGGAAATCGGCATATGACATATCTGAAGGTTCTACAACTTGTCCCATATGTTCATATGCTTGTTGTGCTATCTTGCCAGCTTCTTTGGCTTCTCTCTTTGTAGCAAAGCCAGATTTAGACTTCCATTGACGTTTGCCATCTACAGAAGCAACTTCAAACCGATATTCATATACTACTTTACCACTGTTACGAGTTCTTGCTTTAATTAATACATCGCCCATAGTCATACTCCTTTCAAGAACAGATGTTCCTTTTATTAGGAGTATAACATACCTCGTCCACATTTTCAATATTATTTTCTCGTCCACATTTTAAATTTACGTGGACGAGATGTGGACATTTCAATATTATTCTCGTCCACATGCACTTTTATAAAAAATAAGAGAGCCTTCGGATTTCTCCAAAGACTCTCCAAAAAGCCTATAAAATCAAGCTTTCTATTTAGAATTTGCCCTCATCAGAAGCCTGCTGTACAGAAACAGTAATGCACGTATTTATCGCATCCGCTGGCGTTTTTGTTGCCTGTATGTTTCCTATTCATCAATTTTTATACCTATTCAGCACTTCTCACGGCTTATTTAGCATTCCTCTCCGGCATACACAAAACCTGTCTCTTCCCAAAACTTCATCGGGGAAATGTAGTAATCGTACTGGCTGCTCCCTTCCTTCTTGAAAGCAACTCCGAATTTCAGAAATCCAAGGATAATGCCCTGGCGTATAAACTGCTGATCCTTTTTCATTACTCTTGCCGCTACTGCCACCGGTGCATTTTCGCCAGTGAACTCCGGTACTTCTAAATATACTTTACTCTTATCCATTTGTCAACTAACTCCTTTCTCTCTGTGCTGCAGTCAGAGCGTTCACAATATCCTCTGCCTTCTTTGGCCCGATGCCCTTCACGCCCAGGATAACTTCTCTCACTTCATCCTCGGTCAAACCTTCCGCATCCTTCATGCCGTCCGCATGACCTGCATTGTATAAATTCTTACAGAACGCATCCATCTGCTGATGATCCATTCTCTTAACGTCCTTGTATGTTTTTCTGTTCAATGTGTACTGTTTCATCCTTCGTCCTCCTATACAAACGGTAACTCGCTGTCGTCTCCTGCAGGCATAAATCCATCATTCCCCGACTGTGGTGCCGGTGCAGGCTGTGTGTTATAACCTCCTGCGTTGCCGCTCTCTGCGTTTTTGCTCTCAGCAAACTCTTGGTCCTCCGCAACAATGTCGGTTGTATATACTCGCTGACCGTCCTTATTGGTGTAGCTTCCGGTCTGTATTCTTCCGGTCAGTACAATCTTCGTTCCCTTATGCAAATATCTCTCAGCAAATTCAGCCGCCTTGCCAAACGCAACGCACTGAATAAAATCTGCTGAGTTCTCCTGGTTTCTTCCACTTCTATCTACTGCCAGGGTGTAACGAGCTACTGCCGTAGCCTGCTCTCCCTGGGAATATCTAACCTCCGGATCACGTGTAAGGCGACCCATTAAAATTACCTTGTTCATCTACTCCGTCTCCTCTCTTTGCACAACTGGCTGACCTTCAACATTGTAATCGTACCCCAAAACTTCTGTGCCATTGATATAATTACAGAATGCCTGGCATTCTTCCTTCGTTGTGAAGAATACTTTTCTCAATTCTTCTGTCTCTATTTCTTTGAAATCCTTATTGTGATCCACTACTACCTTCGCATATTCAGCACGTGGGCCTCCAACAAAATACTCTTCTCCTCTGTCTCCTTTCGCCATGTACCATGCCATGAACTCTCTATTTCTCTCGCTTAATTCGTATAGCACATTCTCTTTTGGGTAATACACCTTCTTGCTCACTCTGCAGCTGCACTCATCGTCCACGGTTTTCCCGGACGGCAATGCTACCTGGATTCTTCTGTTTTTGTCGCACTTATCGCATTTCTTTTTATACCGATAGTCCCAGCTTACCGCCCAAAGAGTAACCTTGAAATGTTCCATTAACTCTTTCAACCTGGCTTGCTTGGCTTTACTTTCTGCATTCCGTATCGCCCTGTCGCACTCATCTTTCTTTCTCTCAAAGTCTTTCTTCACTGACTCGAAGTTTCTCTTAATACCCTGCAGTTCCTTATTCTCTTTACGCAGCTTCTCGATTTCATCGTTGATTTCCTTTTTTTACCGATTCTCTAAGCTCATTCTTTAACTCTTCGATTTTCTCGTCAAATTCGCTTGGCTCAAAATAATCTCCATCATCCCAGTAACACATGATTTCTTACCTCCTCCACTTTTTCTATTTTCAACACATAGTATAATTTGCCGGGTTCCGCACCCCACTCCGGCTTGCCTTTTCCAAATTGCAGGGTGCATTTGCAAACAACTTCCGGCGAATCCTTCGAGTACCCATTTCTGAATACTACTAGTACCGGCCACGGCTTCCGGATTTCTTCCGGTGCTGCCTCTCCATATACCATCTGTCCGCCTACCAGGAGAAAACCGAACGCATTCATAAACCGGCTGTCGTAATATGGTTTGATTTCTCTATACTCTTCTTTCTTTTCTCCGGAGACAATCATATCAAACCACTTCTTTTTTATTGGTAGCGTCAGCATCGCCCTCCACCTTCCTTCTTTTTCAGATATTTTTCGCATTTCCGGTATATTTCCGGATCGAACTCTTTCCGTTCATGCTCGTAGGAACTGTACTCTGCAGGACTGCATCCAGCGATCTGTGACATTTTCATCATTGTTATTTTAGCATCTTTCCTCAGTGCTGCAATATAGCCTGCCTGCATTCCCTTCTGACTGTTCAAGTTCTGAATCTTAATTCTTTCCTTGACTGCCTCCGACTCTGTAAATCTCTTCACTTGATAAATCTCGCACTGCTCATTTTTGCAATCAAACAGGCATCCACGCCTGCCCCTTGGTCCATCGAAGAACCCTGCCACGTATTTCGTAGGTTCTTTGCAGGGATTGCATTTTGCATTCACCACCATACGTCAGTCCTCCCTTGGTTTATCTAGCAATTCCGTATGTTTCAATAAGCACTTCTTGCATCCGTTCTCTCTGAAACCATACTGGCATTTAACTTCAACCGGGATCGGGCAGAAATGGCACTCTTTGAGGATGTATTCCGCCAGTTCGTTTTCTCTCTTCCTTCCGGCAATAATTTTGGCATTCGCCGAATCCAGTCTGTTATCTACGTGGCCGATAAAATCAGCCATCATTCTCATGGTTTCCTTGCAAAACTCTTCGTTGATTTTATATTCTTTCGGCGTGAAGTCATGCAAGAACAGGTCTATCCTTCTCTTTAATTCGTTTTTGTTTTTAATGTCCATCGCTCAACACCTTCTTTCTATCTCGTGCTGCAGACCGGAACATCATCAACAGCATTTCTGATACTGGTCTGCTTCTATCTTTCCTCTTTGCCTTCTTGATTGCTTTGAGGTCGTACCACTCACCCCGGTAGTTCATTCCATCCGGAACATACACGCCTACCTGGTATGGAATTTCTTTCTTGATCTGCTCGTACACTTCCTCCGGCATCACGTAGTAATTGTAGTCTCCCAGGAAGTTGTGACCGTTCTTTGAGTGAAAATCCTCCACTGAGGACTTGACCTCGTAGCAGTAGAAGTCTCCCTTCTCTATGCCGGACACTGTATTGTTTACCGGCTTGAATTTCATAAAATCCACTCGCACCGCATTCGTAGTGGCGTAGTCGAAAGTCACTTCCCTGGCCCAGTAAATTCTCGGATCATTGTTCGGGCAGATGTGCCGCTGGATTGAGAGCGACAACATCACCGTGATCTCTGGCCTGCTATTCATCTTCCTGCACCTCCTCCGTTGGTATTCCTGCGTAATTCAACGCCTGCTCATATGTCATGCCGTGATTTTTTATCTGCAGGCATCCCTCACACATTCTCCTGTGCTTATCGTTATCGGATGTTCTCAACCGCTGCAATCTGTTTGGCACCGGCTCTAAGTGGCACCCGAAGCCACACACGCAACAGCCGGTTCTCTGTTCTCCTGTAAAGTACCAGTTTCATAACTGGTGGTCTCTTTCGGGGTGTACGTCTTAACATACGCCCCAGCTCTTGAAAACTTCGGTCTCTGTTTCCCGAATGGCTGTCCTGGTATTGTGAAACGAATCTGCTTCATATCTTCATCCACTTTCTGCCTCCTATGCCTTGTCGCCAATCTCGGCCGACATCTTATCCGTCACCTTCTTGGCTGTCACCTTCGTTTTTCCGCTTGTTGCTTTGTAGAGTTCTGACTTATCTGTGCCTTCCTCCACATACACCTTCAAGTAGTAATCTAACTGCTTTCCGGTCTCTGTCTTTTTTCTCTTTCCTGGCCCGACGGTATAACCGTTCTCGTGCAGGATTGCCGTAACCGTCTTGCGATCTTCCAGCTTGTCAATGCTGATTTCTGCCACCTTAATCAATCCCATGCTGTCATTCCTCCATTAAATTCTTCATGGCATCGAACCTCTTCGACGCCGCCTTTTCTCTCCAACTTCTGCCTGCAAACCTTACCGGAAAGCACATCTCAAATATTCTGTCATAGATACGTCTGTATCGGATGTCCTCTGACTCCTGCATATCCTTCAATGTCATATTCGTAGTGAGGATCAACGGCTTTCCGGATAAATACCTGCTGTCGATGATGTTGTACACCTTCTCTAACGCATAATCGGTACTTCTCTCTGCTCCCAGGTCGTCGATAATCAACAGCTTTGCCGCATTCAGTCCCGCCATTATTCTTTCTTCCTCGTCTGGGTTGCCCTGGATGTTCTGCAGTATCTTCACGAATGATGTCATAACCACCGGGATCATCTGATTCAGCAACTCATTCGCAATGCAGGCGGCCGTGTAACTCTTCCCGGTTCCGACCGTCCCCCAAAACAACAACCCTTGGCGTTTCTCATACATTTCGTCAAACCTTTTCACGTAATTGCCTGCGAGGTTGTAGATTTTCTGATTGTCTCCGTCCACCTGGTATCCGTCCAGCCTTGCCGCTTTCAGCTTGGCGTCCATAAGGCTGCTGGCTTTCAATCTTTCCAAACGCTGCATTTCCTGTCTCTTCTTTTCTTCCTCTTCCTTGCGTTTGTTCTCCTCAACCTTGCACTTACAGATACATGGAACAATTATCTCCCTGCCGCCGGTAAAATCCGACGCTGGCAACCTGGTCTGCTTTTTGGTTCTGCAGACTCCGCAGTAAAGCAGTCCGTCTTTTCCGATGTAGTCGCCCCCATTCTGCTCTGTCTCAAATGCTTCTGCAGGTAAAACCTTCTGCAAATCCAAATTCATCGTCACTCACTCCTTCCGAACGGATTCTCGTTGTCGTCGTACTCTGCTTCGCTCTGTGCCGGCTTGTCCTTTGGCAGATAGTCCAGGAACGGCGTTGACTCTCCTAAGAATGTCTTGCCATGCTTTATGTACATTGTCTCTGTTCTCTGCTTCTTACACTGTGCCGCATAGTTCTTTACCGCTTTATACAACTGCTCGTGGGAGAAGCCATCTTCCAGGCGGGCCTTATACTTCTTGTATGCCTGCCCTTTATCAACCTTCCTCGGGTATGCCTCCCACAGTTCCTCGAAATCCGTGGTGTAATTACCAATCGCCTTGTTTGACTTCTGTTCTGCAGGCAGTACCGGTTCTTTCGGCTCCGGAAGTTCCGGCGTTTCTGTGCTTTCTCCTGCCAGTGCTTCCTTCTCGGCCTTCATGCGGTTGTAATATTCTCTCTGCCTGTCAGCCTCACTGGACGACTGGCCGATGAAGTTCTGAATATCCATCATGTAGATTGCTCCGTTATCGAGCATCTCGATTAAATCCAGCTTCTTGAATACATCCAACGCTTTCTCGACGGTGCCTACCTGGTGCCCTGTCAAAGTTGCCAGGATTTCCGGCGTGTACGGAATCACATTTCTATACATCAACCTGCCGGAATTGCTCAGGCTTTTCAGATAGAGTTTCAGCAGGATATTACTGTATAAATATCCGTCCTTCATGCTCTCTAAAATCTTCATCTCGTCCGTGTCGAAAAAGTCCTCTTTCAGCTTTAGGTAGTAATACTTTCTGTTGTCTGCCATTCAGTCACCGCCTATCTCCTTAAATGCCTGCTGTTAAGTCCATAATCGAGATCGGCTTCTTTAAGACTCTGTTGTGTCTGCAGCAATCGCACAATTCGCATCTGTCCGGCTCAACCTCTCCATTCTTAACTCTGAGGATTCTCGGCATATTCATCTCTACCATGTGCAACGCTTCCTGCAGATAGTTGTCTGTTACGTGGATAATGCGGATGTCCGGCTCTGTCTGCTTCGTTGCTCCTGCAATGAAGAACGGCAGCTTCTCGCCGGTATTCTGTCTCACGATTTCCTGGTAGACCGCACCCTGGATGTCGTAACCCCAGTAACGGACAAAATCGAGGTAGCCGATGTCTTTTACCCACTTCAAATCTGTAATGGATGCCATGACCTTCAAATCAACGATAGCCACTCCCGGAATGTATGAGTCCATCTTGATCTTCCACTTCGCCCCGAACAGTTCTCCTGTCATAATGACCTGCTTCTGACCGCTCATATACTTCATGAAGTATTCGTCTCGCTCGATACGGGCGATGATCTCCTCTGCCTGCTTGAAGTTTGCCTTTAACTCTCCCTTCTGAGTGAAGATTTCCGGATTGTCCTTCTTGAACTGATCCAGGCTTCCCTCAAAATAACTGTCTACATAGCTTCCTACCAGCAACGCTGTACTCTTTTCATCCTGCCAGCGTCCGTTAAGTTTCTCCATTCCATAGAACTCACAAGGCATCTTACCGTAGGTTCCGGCAAAATCCTTATACCCCGATACGCTCATGTACTCCTGGTTAGCCTCCTGGCTATAATAATTTTCTGATGTCAGCTGCATTCTTCTTCCTCCTATTCAACCTCTTCCAAATCTAAGCCACCAATCTGCTGTTCCTCTTCTTTCTGCTCGATCTTATCAAACGGGTCCTGCGCCTCTACGATGTCCGGCTGGTTGTCACCGTAACTTCCATCGCCATCCTCGCCGTAAACTTTCTGATCGTCCTGGATTGCTCTCTGCATATCCACTGACAACATACCCCACTTGCTAAGAAGCATCTTAATAACCGTCTTTAATGCCATTGCCTCAAAATCTGTCGTCCACTTGCTGCCCTTCTTGTTGTTTTCCAAGTCGTATCTATACGCCGTCGAATACTTGCGGGCATGGTTATCTACTTCTGCTGTTGTCATAAACAGTTCTTTTCTGAAACCGGTTAATAACTTAAAGCAGGCATAATAACCGGCAATATTTTCCGATTTTCCTTCGGCTCTCTGCGTGCATTTTGAAAAATCTTTCACAAACTCAACCTCTCCTGTGATCGGATTGTATGAAACCAGCTCATCCTTATAAACAACAGAGCAGTTCATTTTTTCATAAGATCCTGAGCGGATCGCCAACTGGATAAATCCCTTATACATCATCTGAAACTGTGCTTCCGGATGTTTCTCCCATTGTTTCGTCTGCGGATTGTACTTATTGTTGTTGTAAGGCACGATTGCCGCAAACCCTAAATTGCTGTCAATCGGCAAATCGTAGGTTGCTGCCACAAACGCCGCACTCATGATCGTTGTTGCCGGGCATTTCTTTAACTGTGCTGATCCAGCAACCACATTCGTAATAGATGCCAAAAACTGCGGTGCTTTCTGCCCTAAGACTTCCGTAAATTTCTTCTTTACTGCATCCTGGGAAATCATGCTCTTAACCTGCGCTGCTACACTTAACTGCGTTCCCTGCTGTGTTGCCACTGCATTCTGTTCTGCCATACTACCTTTCCTCCTTTTCTGCTTCCGTGAGACTTTCGCCACACAACTTTAATATTTCTTCTGCGCTCATATCATCCACGCATTCTTCACAAATCTTCCCTTCCGGAGAATCCCAAAACTTATCTCCTGCCAGGATTCCATACCCGCATTTCACACATTCGTGAACCGGTACCGGCTCCGGTGCGTTCGGGCATCTTGGATGGCATGGGTTCATACCGCATTCTGCACACATATTCCTTCTGCCTCCAATCTTCTCAAAAACGTCGTAGCATTTACCGAGCATCTGAACAGATAGTTCTTAACCTCGTCCTTGAATAACAACGGCAGGTATTCCTCTCTGTTCTCAATCTTGCATATATCCATCTTCCGGTTGCACAACCATAAGATTTGCTCAGCCTCTTCATCTGAGATGTGAATTTCTTTCTCTCTGTACTCGTCTACGATTTTCTGCAACTCTTCGCTCATAGGTTTTCTCCTCTCTCCATTCTTCGATGAAGTCCGGCAGGTACATTCTCGCCTCATTTACAAAATATCCGACGATCATCACCACTGGTAAAACCAGCCACTCGCTGCCGTAGGCTTTATATCCTCTCTCGATGTACGCTGCTTCAACCGATACTTTTGTGAGGACCAGTCCCAGGCTTACCCAAAACCAATACAGTCTCACAAATCTTCTGACTTTCTTTCTAAATCTTCTCATACCACCTGTTCCTTTCACTTATAGAAGTAGTGCTTGCCGTACTTGAAAAGAAATTCCAAATTCTCGCTGTGCCACTTACTGTCGCTCTTGCTCTCAAAATACAAAGCATCCTGGCTTTCGTTCCAATGGTCTACCTGGATCAGCTTCAATGCTTCGTAACACTCCTCGTCCGGCTCTACTGCATCGTATCTTCCGTTTGCAACTGGACTGAACTGGTTCTTCTGAAAAATCACTTCCTCGATTGTGTCCGGGAACTCATTGCTCCAAACCCTGTTGAGGACTACCAGCATAACCAGTGCCTTTCCTTTCACACCTTCGCTCTCAGCTTCGGCCATCGCTATCTTACATAGCAGGTAGGAATCGTCCTTGTCCCAATCCATACTTGCAATCAACGGTTCTTCTGTCTCAACTGCCTTTGCTGTCTCCGTTGGCTGTGTTGCCTCTTCAACTTCCGGCGTATACGTCGTCTCTGCCACTTCCTCTGTGGCTATGTAGACCGGCCGGCTTTTTTCTTTCTCCTGCCCGAGCGTTTCTGAAATGCCACTGACTGCAAAACAGGCAGCTCCGACCATCGTTGCCATTCTTGCCGCAAACAATATTCTTCGCTTACTTGCTTTCTTCAATTCTGAACTCCTTTCCGGCGTTGCTCCGGCTTACTTGCCGTTCAAATACTTCTCTCCGGCAATTTTCATTTCGCTTATTACCTCTGCCATCTTTTCGAGCTGCCCAACGATTTTTTCCAAGGCTGGTAATTCATCCTTTGTGATTTTTCCATCTGCAGTTATCTCGATCAGACTGTCTCGCATATTCTTCAATGAATCCTCATTGAAGTTCTGCAAAAGCCTTAATGCAATTCCTTCTAAACTTTTCTCTTCGGTTGCCAGTGGTAGGAATCCGTGTACCGGGCATTCTCGCATACAGTACCCAGTAATCAATTCCGGGGCATTGTAGAGGTCAGCCATAAGCACCACCTTGTCCACCGGGACAACCTTCGTATTGCCAAGCTCATAATCTGCCAATGTTGAAACCGATATTCCCAACAGTTCTGCAGCTCCTTCACGGCTCCATAGTCTCTCGTTGTATGTTGCCGCCTTTTTCCTGGCCTGGAAATACATATTTGTGTTCTCGTTTGTAGGGCCTCTTCCCATTTCTTGTTACCTACCCTTCCGCTATAATTTACTTATCAGCTGGAACAGCGACCAGGTTGATTCCGAGCAGGTTATTCACCCCGCTTACGATTGCTTCGTTCATCATCTTGCCGTTAATTACCAGTGACAGCCGATCCCTGGAGACATCCAGCTGCTTCGCCAGCTCATTGACGGTCATGCTCTGTTTTACCAGTTCCACCTTCACTGTCTGACACCATTCATCGGACGGTGTTTCGGTTCTCTCCGGCAGTCCTTCCGTTCCAAGCACTTCGTTGATCTTCTCAGCGATTACCTTGTAACTTGAATTGGAATATCTGCCGTTGACTACCTGGGAAACAGTCGCATTGCTGTAACCGATTTTTTCGGCCAGCTGCTTCAATGTCATATCGTGGTCGATTACTGCTTTTTTAACAGCTTTGCCCCACTGTGATGTTTCCTGCTTCATGCTTGCGTTTCACTCCTTTCTCGCATTTGTGTAAAAACTATTTATCTTTTCTGATTTGCGTGCTATAATGTAAGTAAACCTCTTTACAAACTCGCAAACAGACGCACGAAATACAAGCACAATCTCTCGGCTCGCAACTTTGAGTTGTTTTGTATTTCATATATTTATTATAGCACGTATCTGCGAGTTTGTAAATGTTTTTACTCTTATTTGCGTATTATTTTTACCACGGAGGTTGCCTATGGAAATCATCGAAAGAATCACTGAAACCCTTGAAAAAACGGACAAAAAGGCTACTGATTTGTGCGACCGCCTCGGCATTCGGACATCTACGATGTCTACCTGGAAAACTCGCAATAGCGACCCGCCAGCGAAATACATCAAACCGATTGCAGACTTCCTGGGCGTGTCAGTTCATTACCTATTGACCGGCGAAGAGGCTCCTGCCCGCAAGCTCACCACTGCAGAAGAGGACGAACTTCTCGAATTGTACCGGGCATTGCCACAGAACAAACAATTTGAGTTTATCGGGGAACTCAAGGGATTTCTGAAAGCCTATACAGAGTCTCAGAAATACCTCGACAAAGAAAAAAGATTATCAGTTTAGAATGGTACCGACTTTACGGCCGGTACTGAGGAGATGTGCCTATGAATAACAAATACTTTGAGCTGGCACGCAATGAGGAGAGGTCCGGGAACGATGCCGCTGCATTACTTCTTTATCTCTCCTCTTTTTGTGACAGTTGCAATCGCGGCACCAGGAACCGCTCCTACGGTGTCGTAGCAAAGATCCGGCACCTGCAGCACCGGCTTATGCTCACTGACCTGCAGTTGTTCGGATTGGTTCACTCATACGGTCCGCTTACGGACTCTGAGTGCAAGAAACTTTTAGACTGTTCCATACGTGGTACCGGTATCTCCGGTTACGCCTATGGATATTAACAAATTCTCAGAGCGTCTTTCGCATTGTATGCAGGAACACCATTTGAACGGTAACGACCTTGCCGCTCTTTCCGGTGTGACTGCCGCTACAATCTCACGCTACCTCAATGGACTGCGAACACCGACCGTCGATAATGTCGTGCTACTGGCTGATGCCCTCGATGTGTCCGTAGATTACCTTCTTGGACGGCATAATGTCCCGGACGATAAAATGCTCGTGTCCTTGTATTCCATCGCTTCCAGCGACGATAAGCGTGTCCTATGGACGCTCCTGGAAAGATACGGAGGAAACCATGGAACAACTAAACGGCAATGAACCATTTACCCTGCATGGTTCCGGTACTTCTATCATGCTGCAGGATTTTTGGCGTTGGGCGTATTCTGATCTGCTCAACAATACCCACCGTGGAGTGCTTGCCGAATTTCTCGTACACTCTGCCTTGGAAACAAAAGACGTCGCACGTGCCGACTGGCTAACGACGGTCCTTACTTCTCCTTCCGGTCTCCGGATCGAGGTCAAGTCGTCTGCCTATCTGCAGGCGTGGACTCCGGAAGATGTGTTCTCGCAGATTAGCTTCGACATTGCAAAGAAATTTGCCTGGGATGGAGCTACCTACGCCTCTATGGCTATGCGTAACAGTGATTTATATGTGTTCTGCGTCTTTACTGCTCGTACACGTGACGTTTCAATTCTTGATCTCGACTACTGGGACTTTTATGTTCTGCCTACCTCGGTTCTTAACAAGAAGGTGCCGGAGCAGAAAACAATCACGCTCTCTTCCCTCCTCAAACTTGAACCAACAAAAACAGATTTCACCGGTCTGCCTGCGGCTGTGGAATCAGTAAGGTTATCGAATGAAGCTACCTAACGGCTATGGCAGTGTGACAAAACTTTCCGGAAACCGTCGTAAACCTTACCTGGCCCGTGTTACTCTCGGCTGGATCACGGACGAACAGACCGGAAAGACCGTACAGAACCGTGTTCCTCTTGGAACATTCAAGACCAAGAAGGAAGCTCTGCAGGCACTCGCTGAGTACGGAGCTAATCCTTACGATATACAAAATGCCGCTATGACCCTGGCGGAGCTCTATGACAAATGGACTGCAGCTTACTTCCCTACCCTGGAAAGCGAATCATCCTGCCGTACCATCAAGTCAGCGTGGAGTTACTGCCACGCCATTGCCGGAATGCGTGTTAAGGACCTGCGTGCCCGCCACATCAAGGGCATAATGGAAGATGGCTACATCATTCCTTCACGTGGAGCCAATAAGGGCGAAAAGGTGCTTGCGTCTGCAGGCACAAAATCCCGGATCAAGTCTATGTTTAATTTAATGCTGGACTATGCGCTCGAATATGAGCTTGTTGATAAGAACTACGCCCGCACATTTGAACTGTCGGACGACATCATCAAAGAAAAGGAAGAAGCAAAACGTGGCCACATCATCTTCCAGGACTCAGAGATGCAGACGCTTTGGGAAAACGTCGGCAAAATCCGGTTCGTGGACTGGGTTCTCATACAGTGCTATATGGGATGGCGGCCGCAAGAACTCGCCATACTGGAACTAGAGGACGTGCATCTTGAAGAACGCTATATTGTCGGTGGTATGAAAACACAGGCCGGGCGACACCGTATGGTGCCTATCCACCCGAAAATATTTGACCTGGTTAAGAAAAACTACGACTATGCCCTTGAACTTGGAAGCCACCGGCTCTTTAATGATCCGGATTCTCCGAAGGGTGGCATGGCAATCACCTATGACAAATATGCCGGCCGTTTTGATAAGGTGGTCGCCGCTCTCAAGCTCCGAGACGATCATCGACCGCACGACCCTCGAATGACATTCATCACCATGGCAAAGAAGGCTGAGGTTGACGAATACACTATCAAAAAACTTGTCGGTCACAGAATCACCGACATAACAGAGGCGGCTTATACAGACCGTGACTTAGAATGGCTCAGAGCCGAACTGGAAAAGATACCGTAACCCTCGTGGTTGCGGTATTTCCGCATTCTGCAGGTAACCGAAAAAGTGTTACCTTCTCCATGTTTCCTACTTGTTACCTACCGGTTTCCTACTTTCCCATTTTCACCACTTTTTACACCATCTCACACCTAATTTCATTTTTCCGCTTCCAGGCACCAAAAAAGTACCGCAATCGCTGTGATTACGGTACTTCCTGGGTTTAACGTCTTTTCAATTTGTAAAGTCTATTTAGAACTTTCCAGCCTCGGCTGCTTCCTGAACAGAAACGGCAACTGCTACTGTAGCACCAACCATTGGGTTATTACCCATACCGATTAAGCCCATCATCTCTACATGAGCCGGTACAGAAGAAGAACCTGCAAACTGTGCATCAGAATGCATACGTCCCATTGTATCTGTCATACCATAGGAAGCAGGACCTGCACCCATGTTATCCGGATGAAGTGTACGTCCTGTACCACCGCCGGATGCTACTGAGAAGTATTTTTTACCCTGCTCGATACACTCTTTTTTGTATGTACCTGCTACCGGATGCTGGAAACGTGTCGGGTTGGTGGAGTTACCTGTGATAGATACACCAACGTTCTCATGATGCATGATTGCAACACCTTCCTGAACATCATCTGCACCGTAACATTTTACGGAAGCACGAAGTCCTTTAGAATATGATTTCTCATATACGACGTTCAGTTTTGCTTCTTTGTAGTCATATTTTGTCTCTACAAATGTGAAACCGTTGATACGGGAAATGATCTGAGCTGCATCTTTTCCAAGACCGTTCAGGATAACACGTAACGGTTTCTGACGTACTTTGTTTGCTTTCTCAGCAATACCGATTGCGCCCTCAGCTGCTGCGAATGACTCATGACCAGCTAAGAAACAGAAGCACTCTGTCTCCTCTTCCAGAAGCATTTTTCCAAGGTTACCATGTCCCAGACCTACTTTACGATGATCTGCTACAGAACCCGGGATGCAGAAAGCCTGAAGACCTTCTCCAATTGCTGCAGCTGCCTCAGAAGCTTTGCGGCATCCTTTTTTGATTGCGATAGCTGCACCTACTGTATAAGCCCAGCATGCATTCTCAAAACAGATCGGCTGGATTTTCTTTACCTGATCGTATACATCCAGACCAGCATCTTTTGTGATTTTCTCTGCTTCTTCGATAGAAGCAATTCCATAACTATTTAAAACAGAATTGATCTGGTCAATTCTTCTTTCATATGATTCAAATAAAGCCATTGTCCATTACTCCTTTCTCGGATCGATGATTTTTGCTGCATCAGCTACACGGCCATACTGACCTTTTGCTTTCTCCCATGCAGTATTCGGATCATCGCCATTTTTGATAAAGTCAGTCATTTTTCCAAGGCTTACGAACTGATATCCGATTACCTCATTATCCTCATCCAGAGCAATGCCTGTTACATAGCCTTCTGCCATTTCCAGATAACGAACACCTTTTTCTTTTGTTGCATACATTGTACCAACCTGAGAACGAAGTCCTTTACCAAGATCTTCAAG
>OGTL01001791.1_pt1 | contig 18010 bp, 12 predicted proteins | sample 1553601 | NCBI WGS metagenome assembly OGTL01 (sample SAMEA2580112, study PRJEB22360) | human gut metagenome | biome: human gut; feature: human-associated habitat; material: faeces | place: Denmark | collected 2008/2010 | reverse complement strand
TTACGTTATAATGGAAAATATGGGACAGGCATTCTGAAATTTCCGATATTTCATCAATTCCATTTAGTTTCGCCAGTGCACTGACAATATTTAATGTATTGTATAAAAAATGGGGGTTAATCTGATATTGCAGCATTTGGAGTTCCGTTTTTTTCTGAATTATTTCGTTTTTGTATGCCAGAATAATATTCTCTTCAATACGGGATACAAGATCGTTGTAGCCGCTTACCATTGTGGAAATTTCTTTTGGTACATCCTCTTCTAATTGAATATGCTGTGGTTTTTGTTTTTTGTGTAAAGTTACCTGGTTTAAAGCATCCGAAAATTCTGAAATAGGTTTTGTAATACGACTGATCAGCTGTATTCCCCCAACCAGTAAAAAAACAAAAACCATCAAAGCCCCACAACAAAAAAGCAAAATATTTTTCATACTATTGAAAACAAAGCTTTTTCTCTGCATACATTGAACCAAATACCAGTCCAAATCATCCATTTTAACAACATATGCATTCCAGACAGAACCATCTACTTTCAATGTTCCCTGATGATTTGAATTTCCATATATCTTCTTCACATCCTCAAGAAGAAAATTGTTTTCTTTTTCAGAAGAATAAATGATCCCGTTTTTGTTGAAAAGGCAACATTCAATTTCATCATTTGAAAACACGGAAAAACTTTTTTCTATTTCTTCAAAGTCCAAATCAATATAAATAGTGGCAAGCTTTTTATCCGATTCTACCGGATACATAGCATATGCGATTGTCAGCAATTTATAGGGAAGCAGGTTTATTTCGCCTTCATATACGCCTGTGATATATTCCTCATTTTTATGTTCAACCTTTGAATAGACAATATGTTTTTTTGCCTGCTCAATCTGTGGCAACGAATCTTCCACAAAGTTACCATAAACATTTCCGTTTTCAGTTAAAATCGTGGCACGTAAAATATAAGGATTAATTCCACAAATATCATCCAGAATGTCATTTACATATTCCTTTGATGAACGCTGCTTTTTCAAAGATTGTTTTTCATAATCCTTTCGGAGAGCCGTCATAATATCTTTATCTATTAAGGGTAAATATTCCAAATAATCCAGCTTCTTTGTTATCGTCTCAATCTCCATCTCCCACTGACTATTCATTTTATGCAGATAAAACCAATTATTCTTTTCAGCCTCCTTCACATCAATGAAAAAGGATGCACAAATTACGATCAGGGAAAATAGAAAACAGCACGCTAATCCAATAAAAAGCTGCCACCATACCGGTAGTCTTGTAATCCGCTTCACACTCAATCTCCTTTCTGCTGAATTAAAAGATCATTTAATTCTTTCAAAAATGATTTTTCTGTGTCTTTTTGAGGTGAACTAACAAAATTCTGAAATAAAGCATCCCTTGCGTCAGATTTTTCGCTCTCATAAGCAAATTCTTCTAGGAAAAAATCACCTTTACTGATGCTATCCGTAAACACTTTTGCATAACTATCTGTTACATCTACAGAATTTATACAGGAATATGCCCCTGCTTTGTCTGCATAATATTCACTGACATTTTTTGAAAATACATAGTTCAAAAATTGTCCAGCCGCTTCTGAATGCTTGCAGGAAGCGGAAACCCCCAATGTCGCATCTATTTTTGCCACAACCTTTGCCTGATTTTCATGATATGCAGGAAATGGCATAAATAACAAATCTATATCCGAATTTATCTTTTTTATCATAGGATACGCCCAGTTTCCCTGAAGAAACATATAGGCTTCCCCATTTGCAAATTTTTTTACAGCGTCGTCATATCCTGTGTTTACTGTCTGTTTCTGGCCGTATTTTCGTATTTCTAAAAATTTCCTAGTAGAATCAAGTGCGATAGAATCTTCGTATAAAAATGCATCACCATTCAAAACATTCTGAAATAAATCATCCTGACTTCCCCTGGAGGACATATCAATTGCGTCCCATCCCTGATGAATCGTCCAGCTGTCTTTATCTGCAAAAACAATTGGAAGTTTTCCTGCTTTTTTTATCCGCTCCATCGTATCAATTAACTCCACATATGTAGAAGGAATCTGGTATCCTTCCTCTTCCAGCATCCTTCTGTTGTAAAATATCCCTCTGTAGTTTACAGATAATGGAAGTACGTAGATGCCATTAAGAATTTTTAATTTTTCTAAAAAATGTTCATTTATACAATGAGTTGCCGAAAAATCATCTAAATTCTGCAAATATCCACCCTTTACATATTTTTCCAAAGCATCTTTCTGTGCTCCGATAAATTCAACAATGTCCGGAAATTCTCCCTGAACCGCCCGTATTTGTAACTCCTGATCCGGATTTGGTACCGCCATATGTTCTATATATATCTCATCCTGTGATTCATTAAAATCATTAATGATTTTTTCAAAAATATGTCTTGTTTCTCTCTTAGACGTAAAAAATACCAATTTTTCCTTTTCTTTTTTTTCACTGTGTATTTGCTGTTTTTCATCCGCTTCTCTGATATATAACAGACAACAGCCTGCCATGGCACAAACAGCAATTAATAAAAATATCTTCAGATTTTTTTTCATAAGAACTCTCTTTTCATATTGAGTTTTTCATAAGATACTACGATACCAGAGGCAAAAGGTCAAAAAGCCGATGCAGGCATGGCTCATTCTTGGTTGCTGTCCGGGACTTTCATAGTAAATATAGTACAACCAATCAAATTGTTTTTCAATCGGATTTCCCAAACAAGCAAAAAAGTAATAGTGACTGATTCAAAAACTTATAGCGCTGGCAAGCCTGTTTTTTTATAATAAAATCACTTGTTTCGAAGGAGGAAATTTCAAAAATGAAGAAAAAAATTTTAACGATTCTTTTAAGCAGTGCTATGATTTTCTCTATGGGAATTTCAACCGTTTCCGCTGCAGCAGCTGATGACACAGCATCCACAGAAAGTATTGTAGTCAGCAAAACAGAAGGCATTACCGACACTGCATATGGAAAGGTTCGTGGTTTTATCGATGATGGAACTTATACCTTCCGTGGAATTCCTTATGCAAAAGCTGACAGATTTGAAATGCCAGAGGCTCCTGATACCTGGGATGACATCCGCAATTGTCTTGTCTATGGTTCAACCGCTCCTATTACAAAAATGACAGATCCGGATGGTGGAGATTTCCTGATTCCTCATCGTTACTGGGCACAGAGCGAAAATTGCCAGAACCTGAATGTCTGGACACAGGATCTGGATTCCAATGCAAAGAAACCGGTTATGGTATGGTTCCACGGTGGTGGATACACCAATGGTTCTTCTATTGAAGGTATTGCATATGACGGAAAAAATCTCAGCGAATATGGTGATGTAGTTGTAGTAACTGTAAACCATCGTTTAAACGTACTTGGATACCTGGATGTTTCCGATTACGGTGAGGATTATCAGTATTCCGGTAACTGCGGTGTAGCAGATTTAGTTGCATCCTTAAAATGGGTAAAAGAAAATATTGCTAATTTTGGCGGAGATCCTGACAACGTAACTATTTTCGGACAGTCCGGCGGCGGCGGTAAGATTATCAGTATGTTAGCTACCCCTGAGGCAGAAGGATTATTTAATCAGGCGATTGTACAGAGTGGAAGTGAGCGTTATATTGAACAGGATACTGCAAAAAAAATAACTGCTAAAACCCTTGAGATTTTAGGAATTTCAGATAACCAGATTGAGCAGTTGAAAGAGGTTCCTTATGATACTCTTGACGCAGCTGCAACGGAAGCAATGAAACAGGTAGGCGAGGAACTGGGAACCTCTTTAAGCTGGCGTCCGGTTCTTGATGAAGATTATATTCAGAGTAATTTCCAGGAATGGACAAATGACATTCCGGTTATGGTAGGTTCTGTATTTGGAGAAATGAATTGCTGGACTGCTCTGGATCCGAATGAAACCAACAAAAACTCCTGGACAGAAGAAGTAGTAGGCGAAAAATTAACTGAAAAATATGGTGATAAAGCGGAAGCTGTAAAAGAAGCATTCCTGAAGGCATATCCGGAAAAGAGCGCTTGCGATGCTTATTATGTAGCAAATCGTACCACTTTCTCCAAAACCCTTACAAAGCGAGTAGAAGCTGGTGCAACAAAGAATTATGATTACGTTGTATCCTATGAATCTCCAATTGACGGTGGTGTAAACTTATGGCACTGCGGAGAAATCCCATTTGTATTCCACAATGTAGATCTTGTGCCAGGCTGCTACGGTGGAAGTCAGGACGCTTATGATCTGCAGGATGTAATGGCAAGTGCATGGGTAAACTTTGCACGCACCGGAGATCCAAATGGAGATAAAGTTCCAGCATGGAGCACCTATGCAGATGATAACAAATCTACTATGGTATTTGATACCACAAGTGGCGAAAGAGTTGATTATGATGCTGAATTACAGGAACTGATCAGCCAGTAAGCTTAAATAAACCTTCAAAAAAATAATACAGATACTATAAATCCTCTTGAATTGATGGGTACTTAATAGTCCTGTCATTTCAAGAGAATTTTTTATTATATAGAAAGTTCCGCATTGATCGTATCTTCACTGGCTGCCATCGCCTCCAGTGTCATGGTCAGCAGTATATCTTTCTGTATTTTTTCCAGTTCCTCCGGGTTCAGTCTTGCCAAAAATCCATTCTCTGTAACACCATGAGGAAGATACTCCTTCTTTTCTTCACTCATGAATGAGTAGAGATCTTCTACAACTGCATCATCATTAAATTTCCGTGTCATTTCCTGCATACTTAAAATTCCGCCTATGTATTTGTAGTACATGGTTCCAAGCATAACCCTCACCGGATATTCAATATAACTTTGGTTTCTCGGATTATCCACCTCAGCAAATCTGGCAAATAACTCTGGGTAATATTTATTTTGGATCTTATTGCATTCAACAACTGGAGTCTTTTCCAGTTTTCTCTTGGCTCTTTCCTGTTCTCTGTTCATTTTTCTTCCTTTGCGACAAAGTTTTTTCTTTTATTTTACTCCATCGTAAAGGAAGATGAATTAAATTCAATAAATTTAATGCGAATTATCTTTACCTTTCAAAGCTGGTAATGGAATAGTTGTATTGACAATAGATATCTGTATGTAGTATAATCAGACGCAGATAAAAGAAAATTCTTCGGGGTTGTGGTGATCAGCATCAGCTGAGATTCCCTACCGGCGGTTATAGTCCGCGACCCGCTTAGGCGGCTGGTCTGGTGGAATTCCAGGACCGACAGTATAGTCTGGATGAGAGAAGAACACGCGATATTTACCATACGTGCTCATTACCCCGGATATATAATCCGGGGTTTTTATATGTTGAAGAAAATCTTCATTATATAAAAAGCTTGTGGAATTTTCTTTTAAACAAAGAATAATTTCAAAGGAGAGAAACAGTATGAGTGAACAGGTATTAAGAAATGGAAATGCGATGGCAAGGAGTAAGACGAGAACCGTTACACAGATAGCCATGCTTGGCGCTATCGCAGGAATTTTAATGAATCTGGAGTTTCCGCTTCCTTTCCTGGCACCGACTTTTTATCAGCTGGATTTTTCAGAAATCCCGGTACTGGTTGGCTCATTTGCAATGGGACCGATCGCAGGTGTACTGATCGAGCTGGTGAAGATTCTTGTGCATCTGGTAACAAAGGGCTCTATGACAGCAGGTGTAGGCGATGTGGCAAACTTCATCTTTGGATGTACATTTGCAGTTCCGGCAGGTCTGATCTACCGCTATAAATCTGTTAAGAGCAGAAAACATGCAGTGATCGGAATGGCAGTTGGAACCGTACTTACAGCAGTAGTTGCATGCTTTATCAATGCATTCGTGTTACTTCCGGCTTATGGAAAGGCTTTTGGAATGCCGGTAGAAGCATTTATCGAAATGGGAAGTGCAGTACACAGTTCTGTAAATAATCTTCTTACATTTGCAGCAATGATCATTTTCCCATTCAACATATTCAAATATGCTCTGACATCCCTGATCGTATTCCTGATTTATAAGAGAATCCGCGTGGTGCTCAAGGGAGATTGATTTTATATCTGATAAAGAATAAATAAATTGGCAGTACAATAAATAAAAAAGAAGAACAGCCGTATGATGAAAAATCTGCGGCTGTTCTTCTTTTTATGTGTAAAAAATAATTACGGAAATTGTCAGACAGACTTAAAAAAGATACGATAATATGGTAAGATAAAACAGACGATATAAACATCGGAATGTGAGGTTTATAAAATGAATGATACAGGAATCAGACCGGAAGTTATAGAAGAAATCCGAAACCTTGCGCAAAAATATGATATTGAAAAAGTAATTCTTTTTGGTTCGAGAGCAAGAGGGGATTTCAGAAGAACAAGTGATATAGATATTGCAGTCACAGGAGGAGATTTTGCAAGGTTTGCGTTAGATGTGGATGAAGAGACAAGTACTCTTCTGGAGTATGATATTGTAAATCTTGATCGTGACATGCAGGATGAATTAAGAGAATCTATAGAGAAGGAAGGGAGGATTTTGTATGAGAAAATATGAGAATTTCTGCAATGCACTGTCTAACATGAAAGATATTTATAATTATGAAGAACCATATGATAATGTAGTGCTTACCGGACTCGTAGGATTGTATGAAATTTGTTTTGAGCAGTCATGGAAAATGATGAAAGAAATACTGGAGATTCATGGATATGCAGAGGGAGCAACAGGTTCACCGAAAATCATTCTGAAGACTGCCTATAAAGCCGGGATGATAAGAGATGAGGAGCAGTGGCTTCATGCATTGCAGGCAAGAAATAATGTTACACATTCTTACAATCAGAAAATTGCGTTAGGAATTATAGCTGATGCAAAAGAAGAGTTTTATCAGATGTTTTGCGAATTAAAAACAGAGATAGAAGAAAACTGGCTGTGATAATCAACAGAGGTATAGAAAGCGAAAGGAAGTATCCATTATGGGACAGATACACAATATTGAGAAACTGACAGACTGTAAATTTTTGAATTTGTATCATTTAAATGCAACAAGCATTCACAACACTCCTGTGTCATATTTTGTGGCATCCCGTGCGAAGAGTATTAACGAATTAAAGATAAAAACAGGTAAAAACACTCCGGATGGCGTGATCATTTACAGTCTTTATGGGGAAAAGAGAGACAGAGTTGTATTAGTACGTCAGTACAGATACGCAATCGGCGGATATATCTACGAATTCCCGGCAGGTCTGGTAGAACCGAACGAAGAATTCCATGAGGGTGCAGTAAGAGAAATGTACGAGGAAACAGGACTGAAATTCACACCTCTGAAAGTAGATCCTGCATTTGAGAAACCTTATTTCACAACGGTTGGCATGACAGATGAATCCTGCGCGACTGTTTACGGTTACGCGGAAGGCGAGATCAGTAAAGCGGCACAGGAGGATTCCGAAGAAATTGAAGTTGTACTTGCTGACAGAGAAGAAGTAAAGAGGATTCTGCGTGAAGAAAATGTAGCGATCATGTGCGCATATCAGCTTATGCATTTCCTTCAGGATGAAGACCCTTTTGCATTTTTGAAGGAAGAACTTTAACCAAATCAGGCAAGTAGCGAAGCGGATGATTTTATCTACTTGACTAAGGAGAATTAAAGGAGGATTAAAATAATGGCAAAATGGCAGAGAAGCTTTTTCCAGCCTGTGCTTCCGCTGGGGGAAGATGGACGAAGAGTTACAGGAAGTAAAGAACATATTGCACTTTCCAGAATGGCAGCAGGAGAGGGAATGGTTCTTCTGAAAAACGAGAAAAACACACTTCCGATCCGGAAAGGGACGAAAGTCGCACTCTTTGGTAAGGGTACTGTAGACTACGTAAAAGGCGGCGGAGGAAGCGGCGATGTAACTGTAGAATACATCCGTAATCTTTATGAGGGCATGAAGATTAAAGAGGATGAGGGAAAAGTAGAAGTTTTCGATAAACTTGCGAAATATTATGAGGAAGACATTCAGAAACAGTACGCAGATGGTGCAGTACCGGGTATGACAGTTGAGCCGGAGCTTCCGGATGAACTTCTGAATGAAGCGCGAGAATATACAGATACTGCAGTAATTACTATCTGTCGTTTCTCAGGCGAAGGATGGGACAGGAAATGTGAAGCAGCACAGGATGGATATGTTCTTGACGGAGAAGAAAAAAGAAACTCTGAACTGTCAGCGAAGATTTTTGAAAACGGTGATTTCTGCCTGACAAATGCAGAGAATGCCATGGTAGAGAAAGTAAAGAAAGCATTCCCACATGTAATCGTAGTGATAAATGTTGGCGGTATCGTGGACACGAAATGGTTCAGAGACTGTGATGAGATCCAGTCAGTACTGATGGCATGGCAGGGCGGTATGGAAGGTGGTCTTGCAACAGCAGATATACTCTGTGGTGATGTTAATCCATCCGGTAAATTATCCGATACTTATGCAAAAGATCTGGAAGATTATCCATCCACAGCAAACTTCCATGAGTCTGCATTCTATGTAGATTATACAGAAGATATTTATGTAGGATACCGTTACTTTGAGACAATTCCGGGTGCAGCGGAGAGAGTAAATTATCCGTTTGGATTTGGACTTTCCTATACAGACTTCGACTGGAAGATGACTGGTGCTTCCGAAGAAAACGGTGTGATCACGGTTCTTACTGAAGTAACCAATACAGGAAAAACAGCAGGAAAAGAAGTTGTCCAGCTCTATTACGGAGCACCACAGGGTAAACTCGGAAAGCCTGCGAAAGTGCTGGGAGCATTCAAAAAGACCAGCCTTCTTCAGCCGGGTGAACGACAGATTCTTACCCTGAAACTTCCTGTAAATCAGATGGCGTCTTACGATGATCTGGGCAAAGTATGCAAGTCTGCATATGTTCTGGAAGCAGGAGAATATGCAATCTATATTGGTACAAACGTAAGAGATGCAGCGAAGATTGACTTTACATATGTAGTAAAAGAAGATACAGTAACTGAGCAGTTAAGCCGGAAGGCAGCACCATATCATCTTCAGAAACGTATGCTTGCGGACGGTTCTTATGAGGAACTTCCACAGCGTGAATATGTGGAAGAAGAAGGACTTCCGAGACAGGATAAATATGCCATCGGTCTTCCATGCCCTGATACAAAAGGACAAAAAGGAATAGACTTTCTTGATTTTCTTGATTCCAAGGGAGTTCGCTTCTCTGATGTAGCAGATGGTAAAATGACATTGGATGAGTTTATGGATATCCTGACATTGGATGACTGTATCAATCTCCTTGGCGGACAGCCAAACACAGGATGCGCCAATACATTTGGAATGGGAAATCTTCCGGAATACGGAGTCCCGAATGTGATGACTGCAGACGGACCAGCCGGACTTCGTATTCTTCCGAAATGCGGAGTGAACACAACTGCCTGGCCATGTGCCACACTTCTTGCCAGCACCTGGGATGAAGAACTGGTAGAGAAAGTTGGTAAAGCAGGAGCGGAAGAAGTAAAAGAAAATAATATCAGTATCTGGCTTACTCCTGCCTGCAACATCCACAGAAGCCCGCTCTGTGGTCGTAACTTTGAGTATTATTCTGAAGATCCGTATCTTGCAGGAAAGACAGGTGCAGCTATGGTAAGAGGCATCCAGTCTCAGCATATCGGAGCAAGTGTGAAGCATTTTGCAGCCAATAATAAGGAGACAAACCGTAAGGATTCTGATTCCAGAGTATCAGAGAGAGCACTCCGTGAGATCTATCTGAAACAGTTTGAGATCATTGTAAAAGAGGCTCATCCATATACAATTATGTCCTCCTATAACCTGATCAATGGCATCCACGCATCAGAGAACAAAGAACTCCTGACAGGTATTCTCCGGGATGAATGGGGATTCGACGGACTGGTTACAACAGATTGGTGGACATTCGGAGAACACTACCGCGAGACAAAAGCAGGAAACGATATCAAGATGGCAGCAGGATATCCGGAACGTATAAAAGAAGCATATGAAAAAGGGCTTATTACTGAAGCAGAAATCCGTCTCAGCGCAAGAAGAATCCTGAATATGATTCTGAAAATTGACTGATGAGTATCACTAATATTTTATACAGGAGCAAAAAAGATAATGGATGAGCGTAAACGAAGTTTACGAAAAGAAATAGTCAGGCTGGCACTTCCGATCGCACTTCAGCAGTTCATGACAGCTCTGGTCGGAGCATGTGATGCGATCATGCTGGGAAAGTTAAGTCAGGATGCCATGTCAGCCGTATCACTGGCCACACAGGTTACTTTTGTATTTAATCTGTTTATGTTTGCATTTATGGCAGGCGAGAATATGTTTGTGGCACAATATTATGGAAAAGGGGATTACACAGGTATTTCCCAGGTGTTCAGCCTTGTGACAAAGATTTGTGGATGTATTGCAGTAGTATTTCTGGCAGGAACCCTTTTCTTTCCGGAACAGCTCATGAGAATCCTGACAAATGAGGAAACTCTGATCGTTCTGGGAAGTGAGTATTTAAGAGTCATCGGCATTTCCTATGTGTTTTCGGGAATTGCACAGATTTTCCTGGCAATCATGAAGAACTGTGGTGCAGTAAATATGAGTACCCTGATCAATGGGGTTATGGTAATTCTCAATATCGCATTGAATGCTGTTTTCATTTTTGGCCTGTCCGGCTTCCCGAAGATGGGGATTAAAGGTGCTGCACTGGCAACCGTACTTGCAACAGTTGTGCAGTTCCTGTGGAGTGTTGGTTATGTATTGTGCAGGATCAGAGCTGTGAAATTCAGTCTCAGAAGCTGTGAGAAAAAGTTATTTGGCCGTTTCTGGCAGAAAACAGTTCCGTTACTGATCAATAATCTTGCATGGGGAATAGGTTTTTCCATGTATTCTGTGATCATGGGACATCTGGGAACGGATGCTGTTGCCGCCAATGGAATAGCGAATATTTCCAAAAATCTTGTTGTATGCTTCTGCCTCGGACTTGGAAATGCAGGCAGTATCATAGTGGGAAACCGTCTTGGTGCAGACCGTCTGCAGGAAGCAAAAGAGGTAGGCGAGACACTTACCAAAACTGCGATTATTGCAGGAATTGTATCAGGCCTTGTCCTGATTGCCTTATCCCCATTTATCACAAAAATGGTAGATCTCACCCCGACAGCCCGCGGATATCTGCAAAAAATGCTGCTGATCTCTTCCTATTACATCGCAGGAAAATCAGTAAACTGTATGACAATAGGAGGAATCTTCGCAGCAGGCGGAGACTCCAAATTTGGAATGCTGTGTGATTCCGTAACTTTGTGGTGTATCATTGTTCCTCTGGGATGCATCTGCGCATTTATCTTGAAACTGCCGGTTATGATTGTCTACTTTGTACTCAATCTGGACGAGATCATTAAACTGCCGGTGGTCTATAAACATTATAAGAAATATAAATGGATTAAGAATCTTACATAATTTTACACGCTTCACAGGCACATATACCGGATATCCGGGACTATGTGCCTGTTTTGTTTTAATGATATTTATGCATCCGTGCATAATAGCTGATGCATAAGATCACAGTGGCTCCGCTCCATGCTGCAATCTCTGCAAAGAAAATACCGTCCTGTCCGATAAAATGGGGAAGGATCAGTGCAGCACTGATACGCATGACAAATTCAGCCATACCACTTACCATAGGCATTAAGGTATCTCCCAGCCCCTGAAGTGCAGATCTGTACACGTACAGGAAGTACAAAACCCAGAGCATGGCAGCCATAATAGAAAGGTATTTAAAAGCAATTGCCAATACCTGCTGTGTCTGCTGCGGTTCACCTGAGATGAAAAGTGAGAGAATATTTTTTCCAAATAAAAACATGGCAGCAGAAATGATCAGTGAGGTAAGCAGGGAAAGCAGCATACTGCTGCGGACGCCTTTTCTGATCCTGTCAATCTTTCCGGCTCCCAGATTCTGACCCACATAGGTAACGATGGCATATCCATAGGAAATAGCAGCCATTTCCAGCAGACCATAAAGCTTGTTTGTAGCTGTAAATCCTGCTACAAAAAGGAAACCGTAGCCATTGATCACATACTGGACTACCAGACCGCCCACACCGATGATGATATTCTGAAATACAACAGGAATACCAAGCTTCATCAGGCGGGCATTCATGCCGGAGGCAGGCATAAAATCTGCTCTGGTCAGATGAACGATATCAATTCTGCGTAAAATCAGGAAACAGTAAACAGCGGAGAAGCTCTGTGCGATCACAGTTGCGATTGCTGCTCCTGCCACACCCCATCCGAAGCCTGCCACAAAAAGGATGTCCAGTGAGACATTCAGCACAGATGCGATGATCATTGCGGTCAGCGGTGTTTTACTGTTTCCCATAGCCCTTAGGGCAGAGGCAAACATATTATAGGCTGCTGTGGCCGGGATTCCACAGAAAATGATACGCAGATATAACAGAGACATTCCGATAATATTGGAAGGTGTATGCAGCCCTGTTAATACCAGCGAAGCAAATGACTGGCTGAGAATCAATACTCCGGCTGCGATGAATGCGGTCAGCCGGTAACTGTGAGCCAGAGATTTACGCAGATTTTCGAAATCCTTTGCCCCATAATACTGGGAGAGTTGAATAGAAAATCCCTGAGTGAGTCCTGTGGATATTCCTGTGACAACCCACATCAGAAAGTCAACAGCACCCAGTGCGGCAAGAGCCTCCACACCTGCAACCTGGCCAACAACCATGGTATCCACCATTGTATAAAGCTGCTGACAGATATTTCCCAGCATCAGGGGAATTGCAAAAAGAATGATCAACCGTCCCGGTGAACCGGAGGTCATATCCTGAATCTTGGTTTTCATTAGTATAAAAGTTCCTTTCCGGAGCATATTTGAAAAAGTTTAGAAATGATTATTCGAATATGCCCTGATATTTACATTAATAATTTGTAACTATTCAGTAGTCTGCTATCCCGCGAGGTGTTTTGGCACGTAAGTACCAAAATCCCGAGACATACAAGCCAAAATGCCATCACCGCAGGTGATTTTTAATGCATTTTGGCTCGTAACTGTGAAGGTACTGAACAGTTACGATAATTTTATATCATTAACGTGAAAAATGAAATATAATATTTCATCAGAATGATATAAATTTATCTGTTATTGTAGATATATTAACTGAATCAGCTGAATAAGTTAAGTCCCCTGCCTCAATTGCAAAAAGCAACATACTCTGCAGAGACAATGGCTATTTACAAATATGACAATAACAGGTATCATTCTTTTATAAATACATTAATAAAAGAAGGTAGAAATAGAATGAGCGGACTGGAAAAGAAATTTGCTACGAAATCAAAAATCGTAAATTATATTATAAATAGAGAATCCACATCAAAAGTGGAAATATCCAAAGAACTGAATCTGAGTATGCCAACAGTTCTGTCTAATGTAAAAGATTTATTGGAAAAAGGTATCATAATAGAAACTGGAGAATATGAATCCACAGGAGGAAGAAAGGCTAAAAGTATTGGAATCAATCCATCCTATCGTTATGCAATGGGAATTGTGATCACTGCAAATCATCTGGGAATGGTGCTGGTAAATCTGAAGTATGAGATTGTGAAATCAGAGCGGATCCGTCTGAAATTTGTATCTGATATGTCATATTGCAGTCAGGTGGCAGATTATGCGACGAAATTTCTGGATCATATGAATGATGCAGAACAGAAAGAAAAGCTTCTGGGTGTTGGAATCTCTATTCCGGGAATCATTAATCAGGAGCAGAAACTGGTGATAAAATCCCACGCACTGAAACTTGAAAACTATAGTCTCAGTTTCCTGGAACAGGCATTTTCTGTCCCGGTTTATTTTTCAAATGATGCCAATGCGGCAATGATGGCAGAAGATATGAACATCTATCAGAATGCAATTTACCTTTCGTTGAATCAGACTCTTGGCGGTGCATTTTGCATAGGGAGAAATTTGTTTTCCGGAGAAAATCAGAAGGCCGGAGAATTTGGACATATGATACTTGTACCTCAGGGCCGCAAGTGTTATTGTGGAAAATCTGGTTGTGCAGATGCTTATTGCGCTGCAGGCGCACTTGTTGGTGAGTCAAAGGATTCTGTGGAACAGTTTATGCAGCTGCTTCAAAACAATGATGAAAAGGCAGAGAAAAAATGGGAAGAGTATCTTGATTATCTTGCAATTCTGATTTCAAATCTGCGCATGGCATATGATATGGATATCATTCTTGGAGGTGAAATGGGTGGATATCTCTCAGATTATATGATACCTCTTGGGGAAAAAGTAATGAAGTATAATGGATTTGATCATGATCTGAGATATCTGAAAAACTGTTCTTATAAGAAAGAAGCCTCAGCTGTAGGTGCAGCAAAGCATTTCTTGCAGGATTTTATCGGAAAGATATAGCCGATGGCATTCTTGAATCACTGATGATCTGCTGATATACCATAGTAAACAAATATCTGAATATAAAAAGTACCCTGATTACAACAAAGAAAGGTTGTGATCAGGGTATTTTGTTATTGTGCGGGAATTCAGCAGATAATTATGAGGAGTGTTATAGTAACATCTGCATAAAAACAAAATCTTTACTTTGTGCAACTGGTAGAAATGAGAAATATTCTTAAATATTTATTGACAAAGTTATATATTTGAATAATAATGTAATTGCTTTAATAAAACATTTAATAAAAGATAATAAATAACTAGAGATTCAAAGTACATTCAACAAATAAGGAGGAAAATATTATGTTACAGCAGGTTATGACAAATCCAGGAGAAATTATTTTCAGAGAGGTTCCCGTACCAGAGATTAAAGACAATCAGGTTTTGGTTAAGATTATGAATATTGGTATCTGTGGTTCTGATATCCATGTATATCACGGAAAACATCCTTTTACAAAATATCCGGTAACCCAGGGACATGAAGTATCAGGAGAAGTGGTAAAAACAGGTGATGCAGTAACAGAATTTCATGTGGGACAGAAAGTAACAATTGAGCCACAGGTATATTGTGGACATTGTTATCCATGCCGTCACGGAAAATACAATCTCTGCGAAGAGCTGAAAGTAATGGGATTCCAGACAACAGGAACTGCATCCGAATATTTTGCAGTTGATGCATCAAAAGTAACACCGATACCGGAAGATATGTCTTATGAAGAGGGCGCAATGATCGAGCCTCTGGCAGTAGCTGTTCATGGTGTTAAACAGATGGGCGATGTAACAGGAATGAATATTGTGGTGATAGGAGCCGGTCCGATCGGAAATCTGGTAGCGCAGTCTGCAAAAGGGATGGGAGCAGCTAAAGTTATGATCACAGATGTCAGTGATCTTCGTCTGGAAAAAGCAAAAGAGTGTGGAATTGACGTATGTGTCAACACAAAAAATAAAAATTTCGGGGAAGCAATGGTAGAAGCCTTTGGACCGGATAAGGCAGATGTTATCTATGATTGTGCCGGAAATAACATTACAATGGGACAGGCGATCAAATATGCAAGAAAAGGAAGCGTGATTGTGCTGGTTGCAGTTTTTGCAGGAATGGCTGAGATCGATCTGGCAGTTGCAAATGATCATGAGCTTGATATCAAGAGCACAATGATGTACAGACATGATGATTATGTAGACGGAATCAGACTGGTGAATGAAGGAAAAGTGCATTTAAGACCGCTGATTTCTAAGACATTTGCATTTAAAGATTATCTGAAAGCATACCAGTACATTGACGATAACCGTGAGACTACAATGAAAGTGATTATCAATGTGCAGGAAAAATAAAATACCCTGCTGATCATAAGCATTATGTAAGACAAAGATATAATAAAAAAGACTGCTGTAGAGAAGACATGAGTAAACGGAAAGAAGGAGGATGGCAGCAGGCAGGAGGAATTATGGAGAGTAAAAACGAAAATGTAAAAGTTCCGTTGATCAGTAAAATCGCATATGGATTTGGCGATGTAGGATGTAATTTCAGCTGGATGTTCGTCAGTAATTTTCTCATGATTTTTTACACAGACGTATTCGGAATCAGTATGGCAGCAGTCTCTGCCCTGATGCTGTTTTCGAGATTTTGGGATGCGATCAATGATCCGATCGTGGGTGGACTGACAGATAAAACCAAAACAAAATGGGGACGTTATCGTCCATGGCTTCTCATTGCAGCTCCGATCACGGCCGTGCTTCTGATTATGACATTCTGGGCACATCCGGACTGGTCGGACAGATCAAAGGTTATCTATATGGTAATTACATACTGTCTGCTGGTACTTGGATATACCTGTGTAAATATCCCGTATGGCACCCTTTGTGGAGCAATGACACAGGATATCGATGAACGTGCAAAGATTAATACATCACGTTCAGTATCTGCAATGGTTGCAATTGGAATTATCAATATCATTACAGTTCCACTGATTGGAAAACTTGGCAGTCAAAGTGCTAAAACAGGATACCTGCTGGTAGCAATCATATACGGATGTATTTTTGCAGCCTGTCATTTCTTCTGTTTCGCAAAAACAAAAGAGCAGGTGATTATGCCGGAAAAAGAAAAAATATCCATAAAAGTGCAGTTAAGAGCAGTGATGCAGAACCGCCCATATATTCTGGCATTAATCGGACAGGTGTTATTCGGATTTACACTTTATGGAAGAAATGCAGATGTTTTATACTATTTCACTTATGTAGAGGGAAATGCATCCTACTATACTACATATTCCATGTGCATTATCATTCCATCCATTATCGGTGCTGCATGTTTCCAGCCTGTATTCCGAAAATTGAATAATAAAGGAAGAACTGCATCTATTTTTGCCCTTTTTACCGGAATTTCCATGCTCTGTATGTTCTTCTTCAATGTAAAAGAAACACCGGCAGCGTTCTATACACTTGCAGGAATTACACAATTCTTTTTTTCTGGATTTAACACTGCAATCTATGCGATCATTCCCGATTGCGTAGAATACGGAGAGTGGAAAACGGGCTTAAGGAATGATGGTTTTCAATATGCATTTGTGTCACTGGGAAATAAAATTGGCATGGCAATAGGAACTGCGCTTCTTGCAGCACTTCTTGGAAAATATGGATATGTGGCAAATCAGGTACAGAATCCGGCTGTCCTCAGTATTATGAGACATTCCTTTACTACAATTCCGGGAGTTTTATGGATAGTGACAGCAATTGTACTGTTTTTCTATCGCCTGAATAAAAAACGTTACAATGAAATTGTAGAAGACCTGAAAAAAAAACGGGTAAAATAAAGAGTGTCGTGAAGTGAATTGCGAATATCAACAGAGTCTCCTTGAGCAGCATTAAAAAACCTGCTTAAGGAGATTTTTATGTCTGGAGTTTTTGTGGTTGCATTTTTGTTTTATATGGGTATAATGGTGAGATAAGTCTGCAGATGAAAGAAAGACAATGCTGACAATATAACGAAGGAGCGGAGTATTATGCTGAAAAGATTCACCAGATATGTAACCCAGAGTGTTGCCGGAATGATCGGGATTTCAGTTTATGTTCTGGCAGATACTTTCTTTATATCTGTATATTCCGGTGCTGACGGACTGGCAGTTCTCAATTTGATCCTGCCGGTTTATGGACTGATCTATGCGATTGGGGCTATGATCGGGATTGGTTCCGCTACCAGGTATGCCATAAGCAGGGCAAAAGGAAAAAATACAGAGCATTATTTCGTACAGTCAGTAACCTGGAGTATACTGGCTGCAGTTCCATTTATGCTGATCGGAATCTTTATTCCGGACAAAGCATTGGCTTTGCTGGGCGCAGATGCCGGACTGATCGGACTTGGACGAAACTATGTGAGAATTATTCTGATCGCAACACCATTCTTCATGTCAAATTATACATTTACTGCATTTGCCAGAAACGATGGAGCGCCTTCTATTGCAATGATCGGTTCCATCAGTGGAAGTATCTTTAACATTATATTTGATTATATATTCATGTTCCCGGTCGGTCTGGGATTTTCCGGAGCAGGACTGGCTACTGCAATCTGTCCGATCGTAACAATG
>OGTL01001784.1_pt1 | contig 18054 bp, 30 predicted proteins | sample 1553601 | NCBI WGS metagenome assembly OGTL01 (sample SAMEA2580112, study PRJEB22360) | human gut metagenome | biome: human gut; feature: human-associated habitat; material: faeces | place: Denmark | collected 2008/2010 | reverse complement strand
CCGATATGGTAAATCACCCTAGCCACTACAACTTGCCTGACCGTAAAGAGTGCATTGATGAAATGATTGACATTTACGGACTTAAGGATGTGGCTAAATGGTGTGAGATTACTGCATACAAGTATGAATATCGTGCCGGACATAAAGACAGTCTCACGCAGGATGTACAAAAAGCTATATGGTACACAATTAAGGCTCATGAGCTTAAATCTAGGCGCAGATGGAAAGTGTTTGGAAAATTCGTGGATAAGGAACTTCCGGTGCTGATTAAAAATGTTTTCCTGTGGCTGATGATGCTTTGCACAATTCGTGCAGTACTCTTATCTGACGAACACGGATTGCTTATCTCGGCAGTGTTTCTAGTCTTGGCTACCATAACCGAGTCGCTGATAGAGGGCTTTAAAGATAATTAGATTTTGAGGTGTAAATCATGTTTGTACTAAAAATTGCAACAACAGTATGGTTGGCATTAATTGCTTTTGGAATGGTAAATGCCACATTAAACGAAAAAGTGACAGTCAGTACAAGACTTCTTGGTATTGCGGTAATGTTTGGTCAGATACTTGCCATAGCTTTCATGTGGCAGTAAATAGGGCATTCGCCAAGCGGTAAGGCACGGGATTTTGATTCCCGCATACGTTGGTTCAAATCCAACATGCCCTGTTCGGGGTTTACTTGGTTCCCCGACATTGGACTTAGTAGTTCCTTTCACCCTCATAGTGGAAAGCTGTTAAGGGCCGTCACAAGGCTCGTGAGGGTTTAATCGTGTATAATCCCACAATGCACGAGTGTGGAAACCAACCTGTCGTAAAGACATCTGTAATAGGCAGAGTAGACATATATACCCCCTTTAATTGTTAAACTAGGGCAACTCAAATCATATGAGTCTTAGGTGAGGTGCAATTCCTCACATGTCCTTTGCTGTAGGTTTCGTTAGTTCTTTTCCTACAGCACATACAAATTTATATCTCCGGAGGGTGTAGCCACTCCTTAGACTTCACCCTCATTATCGGCATGTAGCTCAGTGGTAGAGCAGTCGGCTATTAGCTGATTTGTCGTGGGTTCGATTCCTACCTTGCTGATTAAACTTACGACAGGGGTGAACCTTGCCGTAAGCGGTAGAAAGTCCGCATGAAACTGTACAATGTAGCGCAAAAGCAGTTTCAATATAACAGTCACGCTACGGCTGTTATATTTTGCCGATATGGGATAAAGGTATTCCAGTAGCTTGCTAAGCTATCCAACAGAAATGTTGTTCGTGTTCGATTCACGATGTCGGCGCTCTCGCGTGTAAACTGAAAAGAGAAATAAGTTGTTGGTTATCTATATTTCTTAAAACCATCTACATGCGAGTTGATGTGTGGCGGAATGGGTAAACGCTATAAACGAAGTAGGTACTGTACCAAACAGAGTTCATGTGAAAGCGAAGCATGAATAGTCCTTAAAGGTTTCTGAATCAGTATTATGTGTGGTTCAAATCCACACCACATCAATCATATGTTGGTTTAGTACGAGCGGTTATATCTTGAATAGCGGTTGCGTAATGCTGGCTGGTCCGCAATAGAGCGGTTTCGGAAAATAAAATAAAACACACAAAAACAAGTTGCCAGTAGGTACGCGCGACCGAAAGCAATGGGGTGAGACACTTCAAAATTCTGTAATGTGTTTTGGGAAACCTTTTGATGGAGTGTATCTTACTTTTTCAAAAAATCGGTAAAATCAGTTGCCTAGTGATTGCAACACGAAAAGCGGAACCGTGACCGCCTGACAACTGTTTTTATATAAATCACGGAGTTATCGGTACGGAGGTAAATAATATGCTATCAGAAAATGAAATCCAAACAAAAGTTAATTTCTTATCATCAGCAAGGTGCAATCACACATTCCATAAATACATTGACATAACAGGCGACTTGATAGAGGGAACACTTTTATCAAGGATTTTATATTGGTTTGCGCCAAGTAAAGACAATAAGAGCAAAGTTAAGATATACAAGGACGGCGAATATTGGATTGCAAAGCAAAGAAAAGATTGGTGGGAAGAAATAAGGATTACTGAAAGACAGTATGATAAAGCAATTAAATCGTTGGTGAAAAAGGAATTTGTAATTACAGCAAAATACAAATTCAACTCAATGCCGACTATACATATAAGACCTAATTATGATGTTATCAACGCAGAAGTTAAAAAATGGGAAGAAAATATCAGACGAGAGGTTATAGCAGAAGATAAAGGACAGGAGTTACATAAACAGGCAGACGGGAATGACACAAAGTGTAATTCGGGAATGCCACAAGATGCAACTCTTTTAACAGGGATTACTAACAATGATTACCTTAACAATAATTACGAAACAGGAATTACTGATAAGGTACATACATCAACTAGCATTGATGGAGAGGTGCATACATCTGTTTCCGAGAAACAGACGGCAAGAGTCACCCGACAGGATATGCAAGCAAAGAAAGATGACATGCTCAATAGATTCTCTGAAATCTGTGACAACAGTGTTGAAAACGAAACAATCAGAGAAGTCAAAAACGCATTCCGCAGATACATGAACCTGTACGAAACATATTTTTGCAAGGTTCACCCAATTTTGACCGATAAGACACTGACTAATGTATGCCTGTCACTTTCTAATGTGACCGATACGGAGCATAATCACTTTGAGTGGACAGATGTTTACCTAACAGACAAAACAGGGCTTACTGGGCTTGATAGAATGGTTAACGAGCATTTCAGACGAACACATAGAAGAGAGACTAACTACTCGATAACGCATTTTGCTAAAAGCGACTATCTGCTACAGTTGGCGCAAGGCATTATAGAGTACTAAACGGAGGTATAGATATGGCAAAGGGAGTTAAGACACGAAATATCGACTCATTCCGAGAGGGATTGATGGAATACGCATATGGCAGATGTTCACAGGCACAAGCTGCAAAGATTGCCGGCATGAGTGTGCCAACATTTAGGAAGTACGCAAATATGCATTTTTTAGGCATTCCGTTTCCTGACACACTGTTTAAGGCAAAGGAAGGGTGAGAAGCATGTGTGAATTTTGCGAAAAGAAATTTAATGAACATAATTTAGCGTTTGAGGTAAAAGAACTGTCTGAAAGAAAAGAAAGCAAATACAATGAGGGCTACTATACCGGAATACAGGCATATGTTGACATTGAGGACAGCACACTAAATATATTTGCTTGCCTTGACAACAAGAATATAAAGCCTTTAGGCATGACTAAATCTGTAAAGATTAATTACTGTCCTATGTGTGGTGAAAAATTGAGAGAGGACTAAGTATGTGTGAGTTTTGTTACAAAATAGGAAAATTGGAAAAAATCAAGCAAGGAGCTTTTAGAGGCGGATATTATCCCGAAAAAAATGAAACACAAATTGTTGAATTTGAAAATGCATTTCATTTATTTTTCGGATGTAGTGACCCTTTTATGTCTGGAATTGAAATTGAAGATATAAAATTTTGCCCTATCTGTGGTAGAAAGTTGATGAAAGAATGATATCGTACAAAATAGCATTGTTTATTTACTATCTCTTATCGTTATGGTGCATAAAGAAATCCAAAAATATTAGAGAAGTCGCAGAAGTGGGTTTTTAAGTATTATATTTCTTTTGACAATGATTGTAGCGAACATTTAAGCATATAGAATAGGCGGTGGAAGAATGAAAGAAACTATTTTATATATTTCAAAATCAGAGCAGGACATACAAAGTTTTCTGAAATATCTTCAATCAAAGCTAAAAGCAGAGCAAAAGGAATGTACCCTAGATGAAGAACACGATATTTTAAAAGTGCCAAAATATTATGATATTGTCGGAAAGAGTATTCATGGGAACATGCTTGGTGTGGGCTACGGATATTGCAAATATTATTGTTTTTCAGAAGCATATAACAAAGATAAATACAGCAATGCAGAAAATGAAAGGCTTAAAGAAATTCTTATGCACACAAGAAAGGGTGCAGAGAGAATATCGGGGCTTGATATTTTATGTATGCTAGGGTTGGTTTAATAGGCGGTGGAAGAATGAAACATCAAAAAGAATGGCACACTTGTGACAGGTGCGGAAAAGAAATAATACGCTACGATGAAAAATGTGCATATATCAAAACAAGAGAGATAAAACCTCTTCACGAAAAAAGCATATGCACAGCCGAAGATTTAGCAAAGGAAGCGTTTCCAATGGCTATATGGAGAGATGATACGCAATACGATTTATGCCCTAAGTGCAGGAAAGAGTTCAAGAGGTTTATGAAAAATGGAGCATGAAAGAAAATGGTGCACTTGCGATAGGTGTGGTGCAGAAATTAAAAAAGGAATACTGTGTGGAAATTCGGTTACAAAGAACGGCATTTTTAATACCACATACGACTTGTGCTATAAATGCATGGAAGATTTTGAGGGGTTTATGAGAAATGAAAATATCAATACAAGAAATAGTGCAAAAAGCGGTTGACGAAGCATTAGACAATGCCACAATCAATAATGTTCCGCTTCGTGAATGGATTGATAATGTGAACAATGCTTATGAAAATAAAAAATGCAATCTGACTTCTTGCCGATATAATGCAGATGGCAAGTGTGCAAACGAAGAAAAGAGAGAAGAATGTGTCGAAGTGTCAGGAAAGGTGTTGTGCATAAATGAAGAAAACAAGAAGTAAAATAATCATTAAAACGAGAGCTGGCGGTTACACAAAGATTTATGCCAATGGAAAATGGCAGAAGAAAGTATGTGTCATTGATTATCATGCAGAATGCAGTAACAAAGATGGTATAAATGTTACTTGCGAATTTGATAGATTGAAAACTGATAAAAATAGTTCAGTTATCTACGACGAAGCTAAAAAAGATTTTGTAAAAGAGCACATAGTTGCAAAGATTTGAGGGAGCATTTGAGTAATGAGCATGGCAGAAGTAATTAAATCAATAGAGCGTGAAGCGCTTAGAGAAGCACAATCGCACGAAATAGGCGGTAGAAATGGTGAGCCTATAGAAACATCCGAATTTCATGATATGACTATTGACATTGATATTTCAGTCGATGCAGTCAATGAGTATGCAAAATCAATTTTAGGCAGATACCCGGAAAATAATTATGAATTTTCAAGAGCATTAGCAATGAAAATTCTAGAGGAAACAAAATCATTAGCGAATAGTGAGGGGGAGAAATGAGATTATGAAAATAACAGAAATGAATAACTGCATTGAAGAAATGCGTAAATGTTACAAGTTTGAGGATGATAAAACGGAAATAAGACTTGGCAGTGTACCAAGTGGTGGCTGTGACAGATGTGTAACTGTCGGCACAATGGATGAAAACGGAACACAGATTGAAATGACAAGAATAGCGGATAGATTAGAAGAAGCAGACTATTGTTTGCGATGAAAGGAAATCAAATGAACGAAATAAAATCAGGAATGAAAATTGCCTATCAAGGAGTAAAAGAAGAAATGGAAACAATAGTTGCAGAACTTGCAAGAAAAGGAATTGAAAAGCCAAAAGGCTTTAGTATATTGGAACAGTTTATAAAAGACAGGCTTTCAGAGTGCGAATAAAAACAATAATTGCTGATTATCAGCAGAAAGGAATTTTTATGAAGAAGAAAATTTTAGCAGTTGCATTAGGCTTGACATTGTGCTTAGGAATGACCGGATGTACAAAAGGCGATATTGAGCCTGAAAGTAGCATCCTTGGAAATAAATATATAGACTTAGTAACAATTTATAAAGACGATGGACATAATACTGAAGTTGCCTATGACAAAAATACAAAAGTAATGTATTTTTTTAAGCGAAGTGGTTATCAATTCGGAATCACACCTATCTATAATTCAGATGGAACGGTTAAACTATATGACGAAGAAAATAGTCTTTAAATAATTCCCGAAACACTAAGAGGTGCGTACAATATTGGTGTGCTAAGAATAGCTTTTACTACTGACTACGCATATTACCGACTATGGACTAATTGTAGTTGCTGACCTTAGAAAGATAAAGGCTGATAAAATATAAAAGAAGGCAGAAAGGAATATATCATGGTTGATTTGAAAATATTTACAGAAAATATAGAACATGAAGCATTAAATCAGATATATACGCTTGTAAAACAGCCAGCATTTTCGGATTGTAAGATAAGAATTATGCCAGATGTTCATGCAGGAGCAGGGTGTGTTATCGGGTTTACTGCTGATTTAGGAGAAAAAGTAATACCGAACATTGTTGGAGTTGATATAGGCTGTGGGATGCTTACTACAAACTTGGGGAATATTGATATTGATTTTGAGAGATTAGATAACATCATGAGAGACTATGTTCCAAGTGGTAGAAAAGTTCATGGAGAAGAAAACTCATCTGTCGCAAGCGATATTATTGAAAAATTGTATTGCAAGGAGCAGTTGAAAAATATAGATTGGCTGAAAAGAAGTTGCGGCACGTTGGGAGGCGGCAATCATTTTATCGAAGTTGATAGCGACAGCAAGAATAATAAATATCTTGTTATTCATTCGGGAAGTAGAAATGTCGGAAAGCAAGTTGCAGAAATATATCAGCAAATGGCGATTGATGATATATCGGGAAAATCGAATTTCAAACAAGATAGTGAGAAATTGATTGCTGAATACAAAAAATGTAAGAGAGAAAGAGAAATCAGCAAGGCTATCAAAGAATTGAAGCAGTCCTACGAAACAAATACAACTAAAATCCCTAGAGAGTTATCATATCTTGTTGGAAAACATAGAGAAATGTATTTACACGATATGAAATTATGCCAAGAGTTTGCGGAAATTAACAGAAGAGTCATTCAGAGCATTATTTGTTACTATATGGGTTGGAAAGTTACAAAAGAAACGGAACGATTTCAAACAATTCACAACTACATTGAACACGATACAAATATTGTTCGTAAAGGTGCTATTTCTGCAAAAGCGGGGGAAAAAGTACTAATACCGATAAACATGCGTGACGGTTGCATTTTGGGAATTGGCAAGGGAAATGAAGATTGGAATTATTCAGCACCGCATGGAGCGGGGCGAACTATGAGTAGGTCAAAGGCAAAAGAAAGCATTTTGCTAGAAGAGTATCAAAAAGCAATGGACGGAATATTTACAACATCTGTAAATACATCCACGATTGATGAAAGCCCTATGGCATATAAAACAATGGATGAAATAATTGGAAATATAAAAGATACTGTTGAAATAGTTGACATTATAAAACCGATTTACAATTTCAAAGCAAACGAATAAAAACAATTACCGGCTAACAAATAGAGTTAGTCGCTACCCTAAAACAGTTATAGGCAGAGGTCTATAAGCACCTTTGCTTTTTAAAAGTGGAGGTGCTTTTCTTATGGCTAGTCAGAGCCTTATTTCCACAGTAAACGGATATGAAAACTACATAAAGGATAAAGGGAAAGACGAGCAAGTAATTAATGCCTATGTAGACGCTTGCGGTGTAGCCGTAAATGGTGAGAAAGATATTGAGTATGGACTACAGCTCACTAAGAGAGCAAAAGAGCTTATAGAGGACTTCTGCACGGCTAAAACAGGTGGCACGATTTGGGATTTGGAAAAATACGCATTCGACCACAAAACCACCTATGAGCTGATAAACAAAAAATATGAGGTTTTGTTACTCGAAGCTCAAAACAAAATAGTTGACAGCTATTTTCAGTACATAGAGAAAAAGCGTGAGCCTAAAGACCGGTTTTATATGCCACGTAGGAAACAATTAATCAAAATCGGACTTGTGGATGCATTACAAGGCATGATTGATGATAAATACGACATATTGTGTGTGAGTCTAGTGCCTGGAGCTGGAAAGAGCACGATTGAGAAATTTTTTCATTCGGCAGTTGCCGGTTGGTTTCCAAAAGACTACAGCCTATTTTATTCACACAGCGGTGACATTACACGAATGTACTACGATGGAGTATACGACATTGTTACTAATGATGATGATTATGCATGGCATGACATTTTCCCTAATCTATCAGTTACAAGCACGAATGCCAAAATGGAGCAATTCAATATTGGCAAATACAAACCTTTTCCGTCAGTACAATGTACTTCTGTTGGAAGTAAGAATGCCGGAAAAGTCCGTGCAAGTAAATTTTTGCTAGTTGATGATATGATAGGCGGAATTGAGGAAGCCTTAAATCCTACAATACTTGATAAGTTGTGGGATAAATACGCAGTAGACGCAAGACAGCGTAAGACACAAGATACGGACGGAAAACCGTGTAAAGAGATACATATTGCCACTCGTTGGAGCGTACATGATGTTATCGGACGCATTCAAAATATGTATATTGGAAATCCGAGAGTCAAAACAATATCGGTTCCTGATGTAGACCCAGCGACAGGAGAAAGCAATTTTGATTATGAGTATGGCGGTTTTACGAAAGAGTTTTTTGCCGACCAACAATTACTCATGGATGAAATCTCTTACCGATGTTTGTATAAACAGGAACCTATCGAGCGTGAGGGCCTATTGTTTCCTGACGATAAAATCCGCAGGTACTTCAATCTGCCACATGGCGAGCCGGAAATTATCACAGCTCAATGTGATACAAAAGGAAAAGGCACAGACTATTTTGTTATGCCAATACTGCAAAAATATGGCGAGGACTATTACTGCATTGATTGCGTGTGTGATAATACGGCAGACTATGAAATGCAGTATGAAAACGCGTCAAACACATTAGTCAATAATCAAGTACAGGAATGCGAGTTTGAGCGTAATGCCGGCGGTGACAGAGTGGCTATGGAAGTCAATAAGCGAGTTGAAAATAAAGGGTGGATATGCAACATCACTGATGTACCGACAGAGACAAATAAGGAAGCACGTATTTTTCAGTGTTCTAACTGGATTTTACAACATATTATTTTCAAAGACCAATCACTTTATAAGCCTAATGAGCCTTATGGAGTGATGGTATCACTGTTGAAACGATATTCAGTAACAGGCAAAAAACAGCTTGATGATGTCCCTGATGTTTTTTCAAACTTTGCCTTAAGAATGACACAAGGCAGTAGAATAGCAAAGGTTGAAGCAGTACACAATCCGTTCAGAGGAGGGCTTTATTAATGAATACAAAAACTTACTTAAATCAAATTAGCAGATTAGATAAAATGATACAAAACAAGCTGTCTGAAATATACCGACTTAAGACAATAGCATGTAGCGTTACTGTTTCAACGGACAAAGAGGCAGTTGATGTTTCATCTGACAAAGATAAGCTAGGCAGTACAGTAACTAAAATTGTGGACTTGGAAAAAGATACAGATAAACTTGTTGATGAATTTATGAGAAAAAGAAATCATATTATCAGCCAAATTGACAGCATGGAAAATACTGACTATTATCACGTACTCTCAATGAGATATGTTAATCAAAACACTTTTGAAGAAATCGCACAGGCTACAAATTGGAGCATAAGAAAAATATTTACAATCCACGGCAGAGCCTTGCAAGAGTTTGAAAGGCTTTACGGAAAAGAATATCTTGAAAATGTGCAGTAGTGTGCATAGTTTTGCATATCATTGCATATATACACTTAAAAAATTGACAGTTATAATATAACTATGAAAAATCGTAATTCGTTCATTGCGTAAAATCTCTTTTAGAAATGGCACTCACCTCTTGTGAGTGCCATTTCTAGTGAATCGAGGGTGACATGAATAATCAGAATATTAATATTGTACCAACAGGGAAACGAAGTGTAATGTGCCCTCGTTGCGGTAAATTGCTAACGTGGGTGAATAAAAGTGACAAGAAACACCACAAAGTAATGTGTACGCACTGCCGTAAATGGATATGGTTTTGGGCTGGCACGCAAGAATTTCAGATAAAAGAGGTTCCGCAGAGAACTTCTGCAAGTGGCATGAGGTTTTATTGATGTATAGATATGCTCATAAAAATGTAAGACCTTTTTCGGCTGTTTGCCATAATAATTACGGCAGACAAGTTATTTTCACGAGGAAAAGGCAAATCACAAAAAACAACATAATCGAAGAACTGAATAAAGCACTTGTGATTCACGAGCAAAACGCTATTGAGATTGAGTATCTTGACAGATACTATCGTGGTGACCAACCAATTTTGTATCGGCAGAAAGTGAACCGCCCGGAAATCAATAACAAGATTGCTGTAAATCTTGCGTATGAGCTTGTTGAGCGCAAGACCGCAGAGATGTGTGCCGAGCCAATCCAATATGTGCTGCGTGGCACCGATAACCATAAGTCAGAAGAAATCACACGGCTTAACATCACAATGGATTCAGAGAGCAAACAGGAGTGCGATATAGACATACATCGTTGGAGAAGTATATGCGGTACTGGCTACAGATTCATCGGTAATGATGACGGACAAGGGCAGTTGCTTGATGAGAGCGATTTTTACTTATCTTCTGAAAATCCAATGTATACGTTTGTAGCATACTACTCAAACGGACGTCCGGCATTCTCTTGTCAAATCGGAGAGGACGAGAATGGAGCAGATATTTATTATGTGTTTACTGACAATGAGTGGTTTGATATTCGCAACGACAAGATTTATGCAAGCGGAACAAACGGCAATAGAGCAATTCCGGTGATTGAATATCCAAACAATGCAAGGCGATTATCTGACATTGAAATGACTATTGCAATCACGGACGCTATTAACGTGCTTACATCAGACAGAATCAATGGAGTCGAGCAGTTTGTGTCTGCATGGGTGAAATTTGTTAATTGTGAGATTGACATAGATACATTCAGAGAAATGCGACAAGAGGGAGCGTTGGTAGTTAAATCTAACAATGGTTCAGACAACAAGGCTGATGTTGATGTAATGACAAGCGAGCTTAATCAGACAGAGGGACAGGTGGTATTTACTGACCTTTTTGAAAGATTTTTGAGCATACAGGGCCTTGCAAATCGTCAGGGCAACACAGGCGGTGACACCGGCTCGGCTGTAGAATTGAGAAACGGACATTATGATGCTGGGCTTAGGACGGCTATTAATGAGCCTATCCTCAAGAAATCAGAGAGAATGGCACTTAGGCTTATTCTTAACAGGCTGAGAATTAATAAGGGCTTTACGCTTATGCCTAGTGATGTTGAGATACACATTAATCACAACAAGCTAGATAACATGCTTGTTAAGGCAGAGGTGCTTGAAATATTACTTAGGTGCGGTATCAATTACAAGAGAGCTGTTAAGACGATTGACATGTTTAGCGACCCTGAACAAGTTACTCTTGAAAGCGCTAAGCGCATGGAAATGTTATTCCCGGAAGAACAGCCGACAACAGCTACACCTAACAATAATAACAATGATAAGACAGCCGATGAATAATTGGCTGTCAATTTTTTGGAGCTTGATATGGCAGACGAAATCCACGCACTTAACAAAAATGAAATACAAGACATAGATTATGATACATATTTTGGTGAGATGGATTTATCTGACGAGGAAAAGAAAGATAGAAAAAAGCTTGCTGAAAAGTTTGAAAAAATCTTTGTTATGTTATTTGCCTTGTTATCCGGCAAGGAAGAAACCGAAATAACAACTATCACTAAAGAATTTATCATCAGATATGAGAGCATTGCCACACAGTATTGCAAGACGAAGAAAACACCCTCATACATTATAGACTATGCCCGGTACATTGTGAATGAGGTGGTTGACGCTACCGAGCAAAATATTGAAGTGGAGTATTTTACTTCGCAGAAGCGAGCAAAAAATGTAGCTGCGAATGAAGCTAATACAGTTGGCAATTACAGACTACAAACTGAAATGGTAAAACAGGGCTACAAAACAAAAGAGTGGCGCTCAAAAGAAGATTCGCATGTCAGACCTACACATGCAGATGTTGACAGAAAGAGGATTGATATTTTTGAGCCGTTTGAGGTTGGAAATTCACTTATGATGTTTCCAAAAGACCATTCGCTAGGTGCAGAGGTAAAAGAGATTTCTAACTGCCGATGTAGCGTTAAATATTACAAATAATGAGCAACTTGTAAGGAAAACTTATAGGTTGCTTTTTATTATACAAAAATTTGCAGTTGTGCGTTAAACAACAGAAAAAACTCGGCTGGTGCGACCAGCGATAACAAAAGCGTGAGTTACGGAGGTAATTGAAATGACAAGAAATGATGTATTGAAGCTTTTTCCGGACGCAACGGATGAGCAGATAACAAATCTGCTTAACAAGAGCGGTGAGGAAATGGCAAGAGAGAAAGAGAAAGCCAATCAGTATAAGGCGAAAGCCGACAAAGCTGACGAGCTACAGACACAGCTTGATGAGCTACAGAATGGCAACATGACGGAGCTTGAAAAGGCAAATAAAGCCTTAGAGACAGCCAATCAGCAGATAGCCAAGCTACAGAAAGATAACGCCGTCAGAGACTTGCGTGAGAAGGCTATGTCAGATTTTGGAATTACAGCAGAACAGGCAAAAACAGTAGTAAAAGAGGATGGCTCTTTTGATACAACATCACTTGGCAAGATTATTTCCGACATGAAAGCCAATGCGATAGCGGAGTATGAGAAAAACGCACTCAATAATACTCCGAATCCAAGCAATGGCGGTAACAATAATGAACCCGACTCAAAGCCGGCAGATGTAGCCAATGCAGAACAAATCTCATTCGGTACAGTTGCAAGTGCTGAAAGTCAAAACAGTTATGTAATTTAAAACAGGAGGTAGAACGATGGGAAAGCCAATCGTAAGAGACTTTACACAAGGTAAAGGAATTTTAAAATTTTTCCCTTATGAGGGTGCAGCGTGCCTTGTACCACAGACCATGGTAACAAGCGCAGATGGAAACGGAATGAAGATTGTACCGGCTGGTACACCATTCCCAAGCAATGACGCAGAGTGCAAGGGCTATCTGTTACACGATGTGGATGTAACAATGGGTGACGCACCTGGAACATATGTATATCAGGGAACTATTGATTGGGAGAAAGTTAAGTCTCTTTCAATCGCAGATGCAGCTAGAACTGCAACACCTAGAGTTACTTTCTATGGTGCACCAAAGATTGCAGAATCAAAAGCAAGTCAGGTCTAAAAGGAGGTAGAAGAACATGGCATTACCATTAGCAGAAGCATTTACAGCGAGAAGCCTCGGTGTAATGTGGGATAACTACAAAAAGACATTAGGAACTGCCCCTTATCTTGGCAGACAAAAATTCGGAACACGTAAACAGGACTCGCTCGACCTTAGATTTATCAAGGGCAAGAATGGACTGCCAGTATCACTCAAAGCTTCAAACTTTGACGCACAGGCAGAGTTAAGAGATGTTGGAGGCTTCTCTGACATTCAGAACTCAATGCCATTTTATCGTGAGTCTTATATGGTAACGGAGAAAGAGGAACAGGAGTATGACAATTACAGAACTTCTGAAAACTCTAGCCTTGCCAATAACGTATTACGTGAAATCTCAAAGAAACCAATGAACCTTATCGAGGGTGCATTAGTTGTGCCGGAGAGACAGATTTGGCAGTTACTTGCACCTACAGATGGTGTTCCAAGAATAAAGGTAACTATTGACAAAAAGCCATATTACATTGATTACCTTTCGGATAACGAGAAATCAGAGCATACAGCAAGCCATTACAAGACTTTTACAGGCACAAGCGCATGGGACAAGTCGGCTACAGCCACACCACTTGACGACCTTATTAAGACCAAGAGAGATTTCTCAAAGGCTACAGGCTACTCACTTACACGTTTCACCATGAATACAGAGACTTGGGAAATGGTGCTTAAGGCAGAGGACACAAAGAAACAGGTACTCGGTATCACTGCTTACAATGGCGGTATCAGATTACAACAAGGACAGGTTACTGAATACCTTAGAGGATATGGTATCGAGATTGAAGTATACGATAAGCTCTATGTTGATGAGTCAGGACAGACGCAGTACTTTGTACCAACAGGCATTGTATCTGCGCAGTCTGCCGGAGTATTCCTTGGCGATTACACATTCGGTAAGACTCCAGAGGAAAGAAGCGGAAGTATCACAGACGGAAACCTCTCACTTGTTGAGACAGGTGTATCTGTATACACATACGCTACAAATCATCCTATCAATACTCACTGTATCGTATCTATGATTGGATTACCTACATTCGAGGGTATGGATAGCGTTATGGTTCTCAAAGTTAAGGAGGATTAAGGCTTATGATAGCAACGCACTCTATAAAGCATGATGGAGTGTGGTATAAAGTCGGAGATGAGGTGCCGGAAAGCAATAGCAATTCGGTGCCTTCTGATTTTATGAACCCACCTGAAACAACATACACAAAGACAGAAATTAACAGAATGTCAACAGCCGACCTAAAAAAGCTTGCGAGCGAAAATGGTATTGAAAATGCCACAGAAATAAATGGCGGTGAATTGAAAAAACTGTTAATTGAAAAGTTTGGATTATAAGGAGCTTGGCATGGAATACACCACATTAGAGCAAGTCAAAATCAGACTCAAACAATTTCATATCGAAACTGTCACAAACGATGATGAAACAACATCTGATGTGGTTGTATTCGATAAAAAGGAAGATAACCCACTCATTGAACAGCTCATTAAACAAGCCACGGAAGATGTAAAAGCAAAAAGGTGTTATCCGGACACTTTCACTGATGATGATATAACTGCCGATTTAAAGCAGTTTGAGAACGTTATTATCAATCTTGCTGTCTACGACCATTCGCAAGCCGGTGAGAACTACATGAGCGCATTAAGTGAGGGCGGTGTGAGCCGTACATGGAAAGACAGAGATAAGCTGTTTGTCGGAGTTTTCCCTTTTGTCAAAGTGCTATAAATCTTGCCTATAGGGCATTATATAAAAAGATAAGAAGATTGTGCGTTACCTTTTTACTGATGTCGGTAAAGTGGTAGCAGGCGGTACACATTAAGTGGTGGTGGGCGGTGTGCCAATTACCAAAGACGAAAGGCTGTAAGATGAATAATTTAATCTATCAGACATACATTATTGCCTTACCGATTGTTCTAACAGCGCTTTTGGGTTATATTGTTTGGCTTTTACAAGAGCAGAAAAAACAAAAAGCAATAGACACAAAAGAAAGAAATGAACGCATTGAAGAGGAAAAGAAGCTACGACAAGCAAACGGAAAAGGTACAATGTTACTTTTACGAGTACAGCTTATCGAATACCATGATAAGTACATGAAGCTTGGCGAAATTCCCTCATATGCGTATCAGAATTTTTGCGAGATGTATGACGCATACCACGCACTCGGTGGCAATGGCATGGTAACAAAAATGAAAAAAGAGATTGAGGAAATCCATTTAGGTAAAGGAGGGAAAAACTGATGGACTTTACACAAGTACCTACAGTAGTTGCCATTATGGTAATTACTTATTTAATCGGATATGCTTCAAAGCAGATACCACAGGTTAAAGATAATATTATTCCTATTATCGTAGGTGTGGCCGGTGGAGGACTCGGTATTGTTGGAATGTTTGTAATTCCCGGTTATCCGGCAAACAACATTCTTGATGCAATAGCAGTTGGCATTGTGTCGGGCATGGCAAGTACCGGTGTTAATCAGATTTACAAGCAGATAAAGAAAAATGCTTGACATTAATAAACAAGCCATGAAATACGCGCTTCAAGGTCAAACTGTCACAGTCTATGAAAAAGACGAGGACGGAAATCTAAAGTTTTATGAGACAGAGGACGGAGAGAAGATATATTACACACATGAGGAAACAGGCTTTTCAGAGCCGGTTGATTTTAGGGCGAACATATCTTTTGACGGAGGAGAAGCACAGAACAAGGAATATGGCTTTAATACGGCTGATTTTGACGCTGTTTTGCTGACAGACAAGGGAATGTACCCCTTTAAAAAGGGTGACGTTATTTGGCTTGATAGCGAGCCTACGAAGGACGAAAACGGATTAGTTGATTCAACTTCCGCAGACTTTACAATAGTGGGAGTCAAGCCCTCTCTCTATTCAGTTAAATACATGCTCAAAGCAGTTGTGAAAGAAGTGTAATTATGAAGATTGACGTTTCTCTAACAGAAAAATCTATACAAGATGCGATAGACAAGCTTGAAAGATACAAAGACCGCTTACAAGACAAGTGCATAGCATTTGTCGCAGAGCTTGCTAGTAATGGCATAGCCGTAGCACAAGCGAATACAGGCAATTTCGGACACTATATCACGTTTAGTTACGAAATTAAAGATACAACAGACGGCTGTACGGCTATTGTGCTTGCCACTGAAACAGGGCAGATACAAAGCACATGGCAGACGGCTGACGGACTCAAAACAGTCGATGTATCGCCTTTGCTTATGGCTGAATATGGCTCGGGTTGGAAAGCTAAACCACACTTTAATGACACAAGAGGCGGTCAAGGAACTTTCCCGGGGCAGACACACGCATTTGACAGTGAGGGTTGGTATTGGAGAGACGAAAGCGGAGAATTACACCATTCATACGGCATTACACCTACAATGCCGATGTATCGTGCATTTTTAAAAATGGAAAATGACATTATGAGAACAGCACGGAAAATTTTTTAGTTGAGGTGATAAAGTGGCGAGTCAAAATCAATGGGTTTATGACCTCGAAAATCTCACATATGCGATTGTAAAAACCCGATGTGAGAAAAAATTGAAAACTAAATATCCCAAGCTAAAATTCACACAAGAGGAACAATCGGACAGTGCAACGGCTAGTTTCCCAACAGTGCTAGTTCAAGCACTCGAACCTATTGAACAGAATGAGGATTTAGAGTGCGAAAGAATAAATACAGTGTTATTTACGGCACAAGTGACTGTTACAACGAATAAAAGCCGTTCAGAAGCTTTGAATGTGGCGCAGACAGTAGCTGATGAATACAAAGCTATGTCATTCAAGCTGACAACAGCCCCATTCGCTAGAAAAAACGGCAAAATATGGACTGCAACATTACGTGCTAGGCGGTCATTCGACTGGAACGATAGATTATAAGAGCCTTTCGGCTCTTATTTTTTTATGAAAAATTAGGAGGTAATACAAATGGCAACAGGATTAAAAAGTAGAATTGCTTACAAGACACCAACCGCATCTGCCACAAGTGGCGATTACTGGGCTGGAACTTACAAGCTCTTACTTAGAGCAAAATCAATTCCCTCACCATTCGGTTCACAGAATATGGTAGATACTTCAACTCTTGAGGATTTAGTAGAGACACAGGAAATGGGTAGACGTTCAGCCGGCTCTATGGAAGTTGAGGGAGCTTTTGAGAAGAAGTACAAGGATGAGATGGTAACTAACGAGGGCAAGAAGCTCGATTTCATCATTCTCTATGGTACAGACGGAAAAGGTTCAGAGGGTATCTGCGCTTTTATCGGTCAGGAGTCATTCGCCCCAGGTGAGGCTTCCGATGACCACTTAACAGGAACTGCAACTGTATCAGTGCAGACAGTACCTAAGTGGATTGAGGATAATTACGAGGTTGCGGTAACAGAGGATGACCAAGGTTATCCAACATCAATCACACTCACAAAAAAAGGGTGAGCCAATCGGAAAAAGCCGTAGCGGTTGGCTATGATGATAGCACGGCTGACAGCGAACTTGAAGAAACAATATAGTAAGGTAATTGAGGCAGTGTTAAAACTGCCTCTTTCCCTATATAAATTAGGGAGAAAGGGAAAGATAAAATGAAAATTAAATTAAACGGAAAAGAATACACAGTTAAATTCGGATATGCACCGGTATATCAAAATAGAATTATCCCAAGAGTTGTAGGAATGGGACAACAGGGAGATGAGCTCGAAGCGATTGACAACATGCTCGGCTTTTTACCGGAATTTTTACTTGTAGGCTTGCAGAAATTTCATGCCGACGAATTTGGCTTTGAATTTGATGATAAAGAAGCAAAAGAGAAGCAATTGGTAAAGATGTATGATTTACTTGACGATTATCTCGACCCTGAGAATGAAGAGGGCAAAGATATAATGTCGCTCTACGATGATTTGTCAGCAGAGCTGGAGAAGAACAGTTTTTTATCGAAGCTGTTGGCGAAA
>OGTL01001770.1_pt1 | contig 18177 bp, 18 predicted proteins | sample 1553601 | NCBI WGS metagenome assembly OGTL01 (sample SAMEA2580112, study PRJEB22360) | human gut metagenome | biome: human gut; feature: human-associated habitat; material: faeces | place: Denmark | collected 2008/2010 | reverse complement strand
TCGATGTCCCGCCTGGACCTCCAACAAGCGCAAGTCGACTTCAATGCCGACAGCTCCAACGTCCTGAACCAGTTGGAACAAGTGCATACTTCACGTATCCGCCTGAACCGGCTGATGGCATTGGAGAATGTGGAGGAACAAGTACTGATCAAGGACTCCCTGATTACCCCCAACCCGTTTTTAGATGAAGTGGAACTATGGAAAAGCACGCTTACCTCCAATTCATCTCTGCTGATCGCCAAGAAGAACCAGGTGATTTCCGAGTTGGATTACAAAAAGATCAAGAGCCGTAACTATCCGTATGTCAAATTGAATGCCGGATACGGCTACACGGCGAACTGGTACGAGGTAGGAACGACCGACCTCCAGCGCCGCCTCGGCCTCAACTATGGGGTGACGGTCGGCATCAACGTATTCGACGGTTTCAACCGGAAACGCGAACAACGGAATGCCCGGATACAGATTCAGAACCAAGAATTGCGCACACAAGAACTCGAACTGGGATTGCGTGCCGATATGAGCAACTTCTGGATGGCTTATCGCAACAACCTGGACTTGTGGAGCCTGGAAAAAGAGAACTTGGTCGCGGCACAGGAAAACTACCGGATTGCGATCGACCGCTATAAACTGGGCGACCTGTCCGGTATCGAATTGCGTGAAGCCCAGAACAGCCTGCTCGAAGCGGAAGAGCGCCAGTCCATCGCCGAATACTCCACCAAGATATGCGAAATCTCCCTTTTGCAGCTTAGCGGAAAGATCATGGATATGTTCCATGAAAATGATTAACTTTGCAGAGTTAACGATTTATGATTTTAGATTTATGATCGAGGTTCACAAATCATAAATCTAAAGTCATAAATCTAAAATCATAAATCATGCGCATTATCCCCAAAGCTAATACACTAAGAAAAGGCATACTTTTATACAGAGGCATCCGTTACCGCAAAGGCTTCGGGGTTCATTCCCCCTTTGTCTTCAACCTGATCACTAAAGTGATTGAGGAGCGTTGCCAATACTATAGCTTCTACGACATCGAACTGATCCGCAAGCAGCTGCTTTTCCAAGATGACGAGATCACTTATCCCGACCGCCAGCAAAAGGGGAAGATGCGCCGCCGCACGATCGGCCGGATTGTCGAACGCGAAGCGATACGGCCCAAGCACGGCGCCTTACTTTTCCGTCTTGCCAACTATTTCAAATCAAAACACATCCTTCAGTTCGGCCCTTCCATGGGCCTGTCCACTTTGTATCTGACTTCATATGCATCCGATCTGAAATGTATCGCTCTGGAAAACGTACCGGAGTTTGCCTCCATCGCCCGTATCGCTTTCGGCAAAGCCGCCCGTAACCCGGTCGACCTGCGTGTCGGAAGCTACAAAGATTTACTACCGAAAGCCTTGAAAGACATGGAGCAACTCGATTTTGTCTTTTTCAACACCCTGTATGAGCAGCAAAACAATATCTGGCTGTTTGAGGAATGCTTGAAACATGTGCACGGCGATACGGTCTTTGTTTTCGAAGGCATCAAAACCAGCCGCAAAATGCGCGAATTCTGGCGGGAAGTATGCTGTCATCCCGAAGTAACGGTGACGATCGACCTGTATTCAATGGGAATCGTGTTTTTCAACAAGAAGTTACACAAGAGGGATTATATCGTCTATTTCTGACTCTTTATCCAAAGATACAAACAAATTGATTTTTGACTTATACATCCGTCTATCACCTCATCGACTGCAATGCTCGATTTGATCTGTGACCGTGATAATAATAGGAAACAATAACAAATATGCAAATAAAAATATACAGACCATACGCTAACTTGAATAAAAGTATTATAGAGTGATAGAGGCCATACTTCTAGCTTTAAACTATAAGGTCATAGAGTTTTTGACCTAAGTCGAATACCTTTTCGACCTTAGTGAAAAAGGTTTTCGACCATAGGCAAAAAGGTATTTGACTTAGGCCGAAAATAAAAAAGGATATAGGACAAAACGTAAACATCTATATATTAGCACACAAAAGTTTTCCGCAATCTCCTTATTTATCACTTAAATATGACGCTTTGGGTAAAAGGACGAGGGGGAGGAACTATAATCAAGCTGGATCAAGACGAGACATTGGTAAAGATGCCTGCAATTTTTTCTTTCCCATCAAAATAAATAATCTGAATCCTTGCACAAATCCCGGAATCTGACGAATATTGTACTCCTTTTTGCAACATCTGGCAAGGATGTGCGATTATATAATAAAACGATAAGTTATTGTCATATGAAAAAGAGCATTATATACACAGGGACCGGCGACAAGGGAACCACTTCCTTAGTTGGCGGCGAACGGGTGTCGAAAGCGCACCAACGTATCGAAAGCTATGGTACGGTCGACGAACTGAACTCGTTTATCGGGTTGTTGATCACTTCGCTTGAAGAGAAAGCGGATCAGGACTTCCTGCTGTTTATCCAGCACAAGTTGTTTACGATCGGTTCCTATCTGGCAACCGATCAGGAAAACACGGAACTGAAAGTAGAAAGTAAGGTGATGCCGGAAACGATCACCCGTATCGAGCGGGAAATAGACCGCCTGGATAACGAACTGCCCAAGATGCGCAACTTTATTTTGCCGGGAGGAAGCCGCCCGGCCTCTTTGGCACATGTGTGCCGGACAGTCTGCCGGCGTGCCGAACGCCAGATCTACCGTTTGGCAGAGACAATTCCGGTTGAAGAACCTGTCCTGGTTTTTATAAACAGATTGTCTGATTATCTGTTTGTTCTGGCACGTAAGGAATGCATACGGAATAATGGCAAAGAAATTATCTGGGATTATACTTGCATCTAAAGAATATTGTTTTATTTTTGCGGAAAATTTGAGAACCTGACCGCCGTAAGGTGGTTATTAATACTTGACAGCTATGTATTGGACATTAGAGTTAGCTTCAAAACTGGAAGACGCACCCTGGCCTGCAACCAAGGATGAACTGATTGACTATGCACAACGTTCTGGTGCGCCACTGGAAGTGATTGAAAATTTGCAGGAAATGGAAGACGAAGGTGAGATTTATGAATGCATGGAAGATATCTGGCCCGACTATCCAAGTAAAGAAGACTTTTTCTTCAACGAGGAAGAATATTAATGTGCGATAAAAACGTACAGGCATGAAATAATAACGAGGTGGCAGGGCTATGTCCCGCCGCCTCGTTTGCTTTTTATACAATTTATTCGGATTTATTCCGTTTCTTGATATATGAACAAATATCTCCTGCTTATTATCCTTTTGGTAACCAGCCTCACGGGAGCGCGGGCGCAATACGACTCGCAGCTAAGCCAGTATTTTATGGCGCTGGGTTACTATAATCCGGCGTATGCGGGTGTTACGGGAGACTTGAACATGTTGGCGCTGTCTCGTTTGCAATATGTCGGGATCGACGGGGCGCCGACCTCCTTTTTCATCAATGCGGATATGCCACTGAAGATCGGGAAAACCAATCATGGCATCGGGATGGTCGTCTTTACCGAAGGAATCGGGCTTTTCGTCAATACACATGTCAATTTGCAGTATGCCTATAAACAAAAACTGTTTGGCGGTACGCTCAGTATCGGAATGCAGTTCGGAATGGTAAACCAGTCGTTTGACGGAGAAAAGGTCTTTTATCCGACCAGCCAGTTCCACCAACAGGAAGACCAGGCAATTCCAAAGACGCAGGTGAGCGGAATGGGCTTCGACTTGAACGCCGGGCTTTACTATCACCGCAAGAACCTCTATGCCGGTTTGGGCGTCACACACTTGAACAAGACGGAGATCATATTGGACGAATATTCTTCCATGTATCTCGCCAGCACATATAATTTGATAGCCGGATACAATATTCAGTTCCGAAATCCGTTGTATGAATTACAGCCGTCTGTATTCCTGAAAACAGACATGCAGAGCTTCCAGGCGGACATAACCGCCCGGCTGTTTTATAATAAGATGTTTAACGGAGGTTTTTCCTGGCGTGTGAATGAGTCGCTGATCCTGTTGTTAGGAGCCAAGATCGGGAGTTTTCAGGTAGGATATGCGTATGATTTTCCGATCTCTACCATACCCATCTTGAAAGCCACGAGTGGAAGCCACGAGTTGGTAGTGAGCTACAAGTTGAAGTTGAAAAAATCGAAGTCAGGAAAGAATAGACATAAAAGTGTACGTATATTATAGTATATGAAAAAAGTATTGTTAGTACTTGCGGCAGTAGCCCTGTTTACCTCATGTGGCAAAACCCTTTCCGGTGGCGGGGGCGAAGTGACAGGGGTACGATCGGTGGCGTTTAACGAACCTGCCCCTTACGGGATGGTTCTGATCAAAAGAGGCTCATTCGAGATGGGACCCGCAGATAAGGATTCCTTGTGGGGGATCAATCCTGAAACGAAAGGCGTCTCTTTCGATGCTTTCTGGATGGACGAGACAGAGGTGACGAATGCCAAATACCGTCAGTTCGTGTATTGGGTGCGCGATTCCATTATCCGCGAACGTCTGGCCGACCCGGCTTATGGCGGCAATGACCTGTTTAAGATTACTGAAGATAAATATGGCGAACCGGTGACTCCGCATCTGGACTGGAGCCGCCCGATTCCTTGGAAACGTGCCAATGAAGACGAGATACGGGCAATCGAAAGTGTCTACACCGTAAATCCGGTGACCGGCGAAAAGACGTTGGATCCGAAACAGATGGTCTATCGCTACGAATGGTACGACTATACGTCAGCAGCCCTTCGCAAACACAACCTGGACCCGGCAGCCCGCGTGCGTAACACCGATATCCAGGTCGACCCTGACGAAGTGATCATGATATCCAAAGACACGGCCTACATCACCGAGGAAGGCGAGATCGTGAACGAAACCATCACACGACGGCTCAGCGGGCCGTGGGATTTCCTCCACACCCGTATCGTGAATATCTATCCGGACGAAAGTTGCTGGGTGAACGATTTCAACAATGCTTACAACGAACCTTATATGCGTATGTATTTCTCGCATCCGGGCTATGACGATTATCCTGTGGTAGGCGTTTCCTGGGAACAGGCGACAGCATTCTGCGTATGGCGCACCAACCTGTTCAAGGAATCTCTGAACTTCCCCAGCGGACAGGCTCTCGAACCGTTCCGCCTGCCGACCGAAGGCGAATGGGAATATGCGGCCCGTACAGGCAAGAACGAAAACAAATATCCGTGGGCAGGCGACGAGCTGGTGAGCGGAAAAGGTTGCTTCTTGGGCAACTTCAAACCGGGCAAAGGCAACTATACGGAAGACGGTCATCTGATCACTTCGCGTGTCGGCTCTTTCGCTCCGAACGAATTCGGCCTCTATGACATGGCCGGCAACGTGGCGGAATGGACATCGACTTCTTATTCCGAATCCGGACCGAGCCAGATGAGCGACATGAATCCGGATCTGCGCTACAATGCCGCGAAGGAAGACCCGTATGCCATGAAGAAGAAGGTCGTACGCGGCGGTTCCTGGAAAGACGTGGCACAGTTTATCCGTTCGGATATGCGCACCTTCGAATACCAGAACGAAACGCGTTCATACATCGGTTTCCGTTGCGCCCGTACACAAATCGGTTTTTCGAGAGCAAAAGGTAAAAAATAACGCAGGGGCGGAGTTCGCCCGCCCTCTCTAATTAACGAATATACATTATATCATGGGAAAATATAGAAGATATAAAAACAGAGTAGAAATGTACCTCGCCAGTGAAAAAGGCAAGCGGGTACTGAATTTCTGTTATAGCTGGGGAGCCTCCATCGTTATTATAGGCGCCTTGTTCAAGTTGTTACACTTGCCGTATGGTAACCAAATCCTGTTTGTGGCCATGACGGTAGAAGCATTGGTATTCTTTATCTCCGCTTTTGAAAAGCCATTCAACGAATATCACTGGGAAGAAGTGTTCCCGGTTTTGAAATCGAAGAACCCGCTCGACCGTCCGGATTTCGCCAACACGCCTATGTCCAATCTGGTCAATTCGCCTGAGAATACGACCGACGACGAGGTTGCTGGCGGATTGAATATCAACTTAGGCGGCAAGCAGACTACCGGACTGGGCAATCTCGGCCTGGATGTGAGCGAAGAAGATACGAAAAACCTTTCCGACAGTATCAAGAAACTGAGCGCCGCCGCCGAACAGATCTCCAAGATGGCGGAACTGACGGAAGCGACGCAGAAATATTTGGAACAGCTTTCGGGTATGTCCGAGAATATGGAACGTTTCAGCCAGGTGACGCATTCGCTGACCGACGTTTCCGACACACTTTTGAACTCGTATAAGAGCATTACGGATAATTCGGATGGCATCAACCAGAATTCCCGCGGTTACGTGCAGCAGATGGAAATGCTGAACCGCAACATCTCCGGCTTGAACACGATCTACGAAATACAGTTGAAGAGCATCAGCTCGCAGATCGAATCGATCGAACATATCAACAGTGGCTTGAGTCGCATTCGCGAAATGTATGACGGCTCCGTTGTCGACAGTTCCGTGTTCCGCAACGAAACGGAAAAGATGACGCGACAGTTGGCCGAATTGAACCAGGTATACAGCCGCCTGTTGCAGGCTATGACGGTCAATATGGGGTATCAGCAACCGGCGCAGCCCGCACAACCTGTTTACCAGCAGCAACCGCAGCCGGCACAGCAGCAGAATTACCAGCAGGCCTATCAGCAACCGTACGGATATCAGCAGCAGGCTCCGTATACAAACAACCCAATGAAGTAATCGGATATGGCAGGAATAGCAAATAATCCCAATTCGCCCCGTCAGAAGATGATCAACCTGATGTATCTGGTGTTCATCGCCATGATGGCACTCAACGTGTCGTCGGAGGTACTCGACGGTTTCGAACTGGTGGAAGGCAGCTTGCGTACTTCTATCGATAATACCTCGACCCGTAATGAGATCGTTACAGAGGAACTGAAGGCTTATTATCAGACAAATCCCGAAAAAGTACGTGAATGGTACGAAAAGGGGACAAAGGTGAAGGAGGCTTCCGACAGCCTGTACAATTACGTGCAGGATCTGAAAGTGCGTATCGCGCAGATTGCCGATGGTAAGGATGCCGATGTCAATAATATCGATCATAAGGACGACCTCGAAGCGGCTTCCCGCGTGATGCTGTCTCCCGTTTCGGGCGAAGGCAAGAAATTGCGCCAGAGCATCGAAAAATACCGGACACTGATGGGCGAGATGGTGGAAGACTCGGCCAAGACGCGCATCATCGAAGCCAGCCTGTCGACAACGCCGCCTCACAAGGCCGGTATCAATACCCGCACTTGGGAAGAGGCTTTGTTCGAGAATATGCCGGTGGCGGCGGCTGTTACCTTGCTGACGAAATTGCAAAGCGATATCCGCTATGCCGAAGGTGAAGTGTTGTCCAACCTGCTGAGCAGCGTCGACATGCGCGACTATCGTGTGAACCAGATCACGGCACAGGTGATTCCGGAAAGCCAGATCGTCATGCGCGGCAGCCAGTACAAGGCCAATATCGTCTTATCGGCTGTCGACTCGACGAAACGTCCGACCGTCTATGTGAACGGCAAGGAATTGCCTTATGATGCAAACGGCATGTTTACGGCTGTAGCCGGTACTCCGGGCACTTATCCGGTCAAAGGATATATCGAAATGCCGGGTAGCGACGGCAGCGTGATGCGCCGCGAGTTCGAAAGCGAATACTTCGTGACGGAACCGAGTGCGACGGTAGCGCCGATGCTGATGAATGTGTTGTATGCCGGAATCGCCAACCCGATCCGTATCGCCGTGCCGGGTGTGCCCAGCGGCAACGTGACGGCAACGATGACGAACGGGACACTGGTCCGCAAAGGCGACCAATGGGAAGCCCGTCCGACAACGGTTGGAACAGACGCCATCATTTCCGTCCATGCTAAAATGGCGGATGGGCGCAGCGTCGAGATGGCGAAAACGACTTTCCGCGTACGTGCCCTGCCCGACCCGATGCCTTTTATCGAATATAAGGACCAGAACGGCAATATGCGCAAGTTCCGTGGCGGTCAGTTCTCCAAACGCAATTTGGTGGAAGCCGACGGCATCCAGGCGGCTATCGACGACGACCTGCTGAACGTGCCGTTCAAGGTGTTGAGTTTCGAGCTGACTTTCTACGATTCGATGGGCAACATCATTCCGGAAGTCACGCAAGGCAACCAGTTCTCGCAGCGTCAGAAAGATTATATCCGCCGTCTGGCAAGAGGCAAACGCTTCTACATCACGCATGTGAAAGTATTAGGTCCGGACAATAAGGAACGTATCATTCCGACCGTCGAAGTAATCGTCAATTAACATAACGTAGGGACGAGGTCTGCTCGTCCCGTAATGTATAAAGATATATGAAACGTTTATATTACATAGCAACCCTCGCCATCGCCCTGTTCGCCTCCCTCCCCATACAGGCACAGGAAGAGGCCGGCAATACACAGCAACAGCAGCAGAGACGTCGCGGTCCCGAAGCAAGCCGTGGCGCCCGTGAAGAAGAGAAGAAAGAGAACGGCATGCCCGAACTGACCGTCCGAGCACAGGATATGAACGAGCGAATGACGCAGCATATCGGTAACGCTCGCTGGATGCGTGTCATCTACCGCCAGATCGACCTTACGAAAGAACAGAATGCTCCTCTATATTATCCCACCCAACCGATGAACGGGCAGATGAACTTGTTCTCGATCATCTTCCAGCTGGTATGCGAAGGCAAGTTGTCCGCCTATGAATACCTGGACGGTTACGAGGATTTCAGCGACAACCGCAAGCTCGACTTGAAAGTCATGCTGGACCGTTGCCGTATCTTCTACGAAGAGACGCCAGGCAAAGACAACGAACCTGCCGGTTTCGTCGTGAACGAAAGCGATATTCCTTCCGGCGATGTCCGCTCCTATTACATAAAGGAAGCGTGGTATTTCGACCAGAACAACTCCGTATTCGATGTCAAGACATTGGCGATCTGTCCGATTCTGACAATCGTGGACGATATGGGACAGAACACCATGCCGATGTTCTGGATTCCTTATGAAAATTTGCGTCCCTATATCAATACCGCCTATATCATGACGTCCAACATCAACAACGCCATGACTTTCACGCTCGACGACTATTTCCGTCGCCGGATGTTCCAGGGCGATATCTTCAAGACGCAGAACCTGATGAACCAACCTCTGCAAGCCTACTGCCCGACACCCGATTCGATGAAACGCGAGCAGGAACGTATCGAGAACCAGCTGATTACTTTCGAAAAATCTCTCTATCTGCAACCGGACACAGCTCAGTTGGCAGCTGATACAAAAGGCAAGAAATCTAAAAACGCAACCGTTTCCGCCCGTGGCAGAAAGACGGAAGCCGCAAAAGAGAGCAAACAAAAAGAGGTCAAAATCAAAGCTCCAAAAGCCCAGAAAAGCGCTCCGGTCCGCAGCGTACGCCGTCGCCGGTAATTACCTCTACAATATCCAAAACATAAAAGAGGCGTAGATTAGTGATGACTTGAATGACATCTGCTAATCTACGCCTCTTTTATGTTTCGTCGAAGAGGATTACAACTTATGTATCACCTTCATCAACTGATCTCCCAAGCCGATTGTGTAGCCTTGTGAAACGAACACTACACGGTTGAAAGTGTCGGCAATAATGAAGATTGGCAGTGTGTTGGCGTTCTGCAACTTCATGGCTGCGGCGATCTCCTTCTGAATTGTTTTGTCGATATCTATGCCGTATGTGATGGTAGTTGGCAACTCTCCGAACTCCTTCGGATCGAAGTTCTGGAAGCCTTTTTCATCGGGGAACAACAAAACCATGCCGCGACCCCATTCTTCAAGGTCCTTCTTTACGGCAGCGATGTCACGCATGGCATGGTTGGTCGGCTCCTGGCGCGCTCCGAGGACAGCGACAACATAATAGCCGCGGCCGGTGGTAGCCAACAGACTCGTTTCCTCGCCGTTATCAGCCCGTTTGAATTTGTTTTCGGAGTTGAAGTTGCCGATGACTTGTACATCGTCCTGGCTCTCACGCATCTCCAGTTTGATATCACTCGTCTTGCCTGGTTCTACGTTGAAGAAAGACATTTCGGCCAGTACGCTACCGTTTGCCATACGTGTTCCGGTTACCAGCATATAATGGCCCTCATCCATAGAAAGCGGCTTTTTCAACAGAGCACTCCAAGTATCACCGCCCCCCATATCCACATCGCCCGATTCGAAGTTAAGTGTCTGCAACTTGCCGGTCGGCAACACTTTCGCAATCGTGAAATGACTGTAATATTTCGGGTCCTGCAATGCTTTGATCGGCTGGTAAGAAGCGACGACCTTACCTTGCTTGGCAACCGTCTGCTCGGCAGCTTCGAAGTCTACATCCACCCAGTTCAGACCTTTCGCATATTGCACTTTTCCTGCCACTGGTTCGATACGTGCCGGAATACCGATGCTACGACATACAGCGACGAAAAATATATCGCGGGAACCTTTATCGGCCACGCGCGATTTCCATACGCCCATCGGCATAATCGGAATGCGTTGCGGATTCAGGCTGTCATTGATACTGATATTATCCTTCACCCAGTCTACAATTAATTGCGGATCAGCTTTAGCCTTCTTCACTAATGCCGAATCGACGTTGGCGGCAAAGAACTTCCTGTACGGCGTCAGGAACTCGTTTGCCACACGCGGATTGAGGATATATTCGGTAAACAGGGAACTTTGCACAGCCTGGGCATTGTTCAGATGGTCTGCTAACACGGAGGCCGGCGTATCACGCAAGTCCTTGGCAGAGATAACATTCAGCAAATCCATCGCCATCGGACGTTTGTCGGCAGGCGCATCGCGAAGGAACTTCTCTATCTCACGCCAATTTCCCCGGCTGCCGATCATGAAATCGGCTGTTTTCAGCGGGTCGATACCTAATTCTTTGGCAAGTGCTTCCGCTTTCTCTTCCGTATAAAAAGTGCCCACATATTTATTACGGATCACATCCTCTTCGTGCAAACGCTTGGCGTTGGCCTCTTTCTGTTCGTCCGTCACGCAGGCGGCAATGGAACCGTCTACCGGAGGAATGACATCAAGCGTGACGGTTTCGATGTCACCCGGTTTCTTGTCGAGAGTGATTGTCACGTTATTGTCTTTTCCGAACGACACCTTGCTATATCCGAACTTGCCGTCCTTAGTCGCCCATACCAGCATATCACCTTTACCGGCAGAAAGGAATGCCTTCCCTTCAGCATCCGCCTTCTTATTGGCTATATGGTCAAGGAAGCCTGGATCCTGATGTGTAAATCCGTTATGATCCTGCTGCCATACATTTGATGAAAGAATAAGGTTAAGTGAAGCAATTGACTGTCTCCAAGGAAGCTGTGAACATACCTTTAACCATTTAGCGTGCTGTGCCGCCATAGAGTCTACTATTCTGATAAATGCTTCATAGCTTGCAAAGAAGCCATGACGTCCTGTAAGAAGATATCCTTCTAACCAGCCTTCACACATATGCTCTGAAAGCATTGAATCCATTACACGTCCGTCCTTGGCAAGGAATTCATCATTATCCTTAAGAACATTATTCCAATCCCTGTTAGTCTCCTCAAATACTTTGCCTAATCTGTTAGACATTGTTTCATCTGGTCCAAAGATACGGAAGTTCTTAGTTTCTTCATTTAACTTGAATATATCTCTTACAAAACCTCCAAGTTCAATCATATCCTGACCATCTTTTGCTCCTGGGAAAGGTACGTCAACGCCGTAATCCCTGAAATCTGGAAGTCTTAAATCTCTTAAAAGCTTACCACCATTAGCGTGAGGATTGGCGCTTATTCTGTGATCTCCTTTTGGTGCAAGTGCTCTTAACTCTGGAATTAATCTGCCATTTTCATCAAACAATTCTTCTGGCTTATAGCTTTCAAGCCAATCATTAAGCTGCTGTAAATGTTCTGGTCTATCCATCATAATTGGAACCTGATGTGCCCTGAAAGTTCCCTCAATTTCCTTGCCATCAACAACCTTTGGTCCTGTCCAGCCCTTTGGTGTTCTAAGTACAATCATAGGCCAGAATGGTCTTTCTGTCTTACCTTCTTCTCTTGCTTCTCTCTGTATTTCCTTAATCTCCTCAATAACAGTATCTAATGTCTCTGCCATCTTTCTATGCATTGTCATTGGATCATTGCCCTCAACAAAATATGGTTTCCAGCCACATCCGTGGAAGAAACTTTCTATCTCATCGTGTGATATACGTGAGAATATTGTAGGGTTGCTTATCTTATATCCATTAAGGTGTAATATTGGAAGCACTGCTCCGTCTGTCACAGGATTGAGGAACTTATTAGAATGCCATGCTGTAGCAAGTGGTCCTGTCTCAGCTTCACCATCACCAACAATACAAGTTGTTATAAGATCCGGATTGTCAAATACCGAACCAAATGCATGTGCTATCGAATAACCAAGCTCACCACCCTCATTAATTGAACCTGGTGTCTCAGGTGCAACGTGGCTTGATATTCCTCCTGGGAACGAGAACTGTTTGCAAAGCTTCTTTAATCCGTTCATATCCTGACTTACATTCGGATATACTTCGCTGTATGTTCCCTCAAGGTATGAGTTAGCTACAAAGAAATTGCCGCCGTGACCAGGACCAGATATAAGCACCATATCAAGATCATACTTCTTAATAGCTCTGTTCATATGACAGTAAACGAAATTCTGACCCGGAACTGTACCCCAGTGACCTACGATTTTCTTCTTAATATGTTCCTTCTTTAAAGGCTCTCTTAAGAGAGGATTATCTAAAAGATAAAGCTGGGCAGCTGCTAAGTAATTGGCAGCTCTCCAATATGCGTCCATCTTTTCAAGATATTCATCTGTAATTGGCATCTTTTCAACACACATTTCTTCGTTCATCCTTAACCTCATTTCTATGACAATAATATTGCCACTTAATAATTGTTATCTATTTTAAAATCACTTCTGTAAATATCTTTTATAAATATATTTTACAAAAGTGATTTTATATTAGCACATCTTAATCAAATGTCAATATAGCTTTCACAAAAATACATAAAAAATACAAGCACTATCACAAAAGGCTGTCCAATATTGATATGCCTCTTTACCTGACACAAAATGTTCTGTAAAGATTAGCCATATCATAATCGGACAGCCTTTATTTTTAACATAATTACAATTTATATTATCATTACTATTTCATTATTACTGCTTATTAAATATAGCATTAAGCTTTGGGACTTTATTCATAAGTGCCTTAACAATAAAATAAGCCGCTACACCATATAATGCACCTGTGATTGTACCGACAAGCACATCTGTTGGATAATGTACTGTAAAGTACAGTCTAGAAAATGCTATAAGTGCCGCAAGTACCAGTGCCGCACTTCCTTCCTTCTTTCTCCACATAAATATTGACACTGCCGCAGCAAACGAAGCTGACGAATGTCCTGATGGGAACGAATAATCGTGAATAGAATTAAATATTCCATATAAATTCTCGAATTCATTGCCAACAACAAAATTCTGTCCAACTACCCAGAATGCTCTTGGTCTTGCCCATAGATGCTTCATTATTCCATTACAGAATATAAGCGACAATATAAGTGCTATTGCCATTGTAAGCCCTGCTTTTTTATATTTCTTAGGAAGAACTGTAAGCATAAGCACAGCTAATACTATCCAGAACCAGCCTGCATTCCCCAATGTAGTAATCACATAAAATATTGGATTAGTTATTGGGTTATGTAATGTTTCAAACCAATGTAATATCTGAATTTCCATTATATAACAGCCACTTTTAATGTGGTCTCTCCTTTCCACAATTGACCTAATATATTAATCAATTGAAATCATATTGTGGAATTATAAATGAATATATATATATTGTCAATTTAACTTTACAGCCCTCTGGCATATACATTTATTCTTTCTTCCCTTATATCCATAACTGTATTCTGCTTCAATTGCTATGTCATACAGCATTGCCGTCCTGTCCGCATATAACAGCGTAACTGTATACTCTGCATCTGAACTGACAACCTCATTAAATGACTTACAGAAACTTCTCATAAGCTGTGTTGTAAATACATCATCTGGAATATCATCATATTCACCCGTTATGTAACCATCTGACACTTTATCCAAAGCATAATCAAATGCCCCATTAATACTGCTGTTCATCTCCATATTACAGTAATTATCACTGATAATCGAATTATGTATAATCACAATCAGAATAATAATAACCATCATTCCAGAACTACTTATTATTAATCTCATATCACTCCTTATCTATATTACATTGCGCCGACATCTCAATTTAACGTGGCAAATCCATATTTGTATTTATTCAATCCCCATCATCTTTATTTCGTAGAGCAAATCCAGATTTATCCTTATTGTGCTGGGACGTACTACACCGCCATCTCAACCCTTACAAGTGCCTTATAATCACACAGCTTATTAAGTCCGAACAATCTCGACTTTACAGGATATTTAATATTCAGGCGGTAATAATCATAATCTGCGGCTGCATCGAAATATTCATAACTTACATCTGCCCCATATTGTGCAGCTATCTCGCATACCTTTTTATTAGTATCATAATCAATATCCCTGTGTTCATAACTTATGCCATTTATCTGGATTACATCTTTTATATACTGCTGTACCTCACTGCCTTTGCTTACACTTTTATTAACAGCAATAAAATCGAGCGATATCAGACATATAAAAGAAAGTATTACAAGATATGCCGAAGCTTCTACTATTATCTTCATTATGCACCTACCTGTAGAACAGCTTTGCAAGCTGTGTACCCTCTAATACAGTGCATTTGTTCATACATATCCCTAAGAATGTAAATGCTATTGCAAGTCCTGTAATACATATAATCACATCACCATATTCTTCCAATAAATATTCCATTATACTATCCCCTTTCATTTCTTAGATTGTATTTCAATTAAACTATTGATTTATATTAAATATCTATATCAACCACCAAGCATTTTATCAGCAAGCATTGCGTACATATTTATCATTGATAATATAAATACTATAGCAATGCACGTCTCACCTAATTTTTCTAATATAAAGTCCATGCCAAGCCTTTCTCCACCTTTAATATTACCAGCAGCAAATCTTTACCCACTCGTCACTAATGATATTCTCTTCCACCTTATTAACGTATAGACAGACACAATCTTTAACAATATTAATATTACACATTACAAATACAGTGTTATAACAAGCATCATATCAACAGACATTTTCAATGCCATAAGAAATACAGGTATGTATTCCATAAATTTAAATAAACTTATCCTGTCCTTATAAGCAATCTCTGACTGCTTGTTTATAAGCTCGTTATTTCTCTGTATTAAAGAATTAATAGTTTCATCTACCTGATTGTCTGGCAATTCCGATACTGAATATAATGTTCTTACTGTCGACATTATATCTGTCTGTCCATACTCCGACAGAAATTCATAATATGGCTTAATATCTGATGGGTCTGCCTCTATGTCCCTTATAAAAGTATCAAGTGAATTCTTAATTATATACGGACTTTCATCGTAAGTATCTTCAATTGCCGCAATCAATGGCATATTCTCAAGATTAAGTGCAACATTTCTTAACCAGTCAGAAAATGCCTGTCTTAAATTGTTAGTAAGCTTTTTCATTGCAGACTTTTTATTAATCAACGGATAAATAACCATTACAGCCATTGCCATAACAAGATATACAAATATAAAATAAAAACCATTAATAAACGCCAGGCCTGCCAATATTCCAAGCACTGTTATAACTGGAATTATCTTCTCAATTATATTCCATACATTGGTTTTAAACACAAGCTTATAATATTTCCTGCTGTTAGTATCAATATCTTTATCATTAAGAATTTCATATCCGTAATGTTTATTCGTGAAAGCATAGAATAATATACATAACACAAGGAATATCACTGCTGTCCCCTGATACAGCCAGTCATCAACTATGTTTCCCTGTCCGCTTTTATATCGGTTAAGCATGGAACTCATAAATATTGTAAGACCTGAAAGCACTATGCTTATAATAACTCCTATGGTTGTATCCCTTTTTACATTCTTGATTTCAAGCTCCTGCCTGTATATTCCTTTAATCCACCTGTCAGAGTCATCAAGAAGCACTCTAAGTGCATTCTTATACCTTCCACCTCTCTTTTCAATTCCAATAATAAACTTATGAAGTGTCCTTATACGGCTGCAATTATACTCTTTCTCTATGATATAAAGTGCATTAGCATATACATCTTCTCCCATACCATATTCAAGCTCGTCCATAGCCTGCTCTATCACCCTGCCAAGAGTGCCGCCTGCTATCTTGCCTGTATCTTCTAAAGCTGTGTATATCTTAGGATTTCTCATAAATGAATACGCCATCTGATGGAGATATATATCAACGTCCATAAACTTTTTAAGCCTGTTATTATTGTAGTACCTTTTTCTTATAATACCCGGAATAACGCTTATGGACACAAGACCAGTAATTATTACACATACAGGCTTAAGGCCATATATCATACTTATTCCGAATATCACAAGAAGTCCTGTTGTTATTGCTAAAATATATTTCTTCATTGAGAAATCATATCCATATGCTGATATATCTTTAATTACTGAACGTACCGAAAAATATCTAATTAACCTTTTCATATATGTTCTTTATGCCTCTCCTTTTAAATTTATCAAGAATATCTTCCGGGACAGTTTCGTCTGTAAATGTGCCGTCTTCGTATATTACACAGCAGTGATTAACAGAATTGCACCTTGAAAGAAAACCTATCTGCTTAATCCTCCTTTTCTCGTGCTTGTCACATTCCACAAGCACAACAAGATCTATATATTTGTATACACTATTGATAAATCTTTCATTGACACTGCTGTTGCCAAGCATATTGTACATTCTGTCAGGCATATCCCTTACCTCATCCAGATGCATAGTTGTCATACAATATGAACCTGTAGACAAACTGTTAAGCAGATGTGCAACTTCTGGTCCTCTTGACTCTGACAGCAAAATCCAATCTATATTATGTCTTAACCCAGCCTTTATGATATCCTGGTATGTAACCTTGTCATCCACAAAAAATTCAACACATTTTTTATTAGGATTAATCTTTCTATAATGTATCTCCTGATTATCCTCATATACTCCTGCCTTCTCATTATGCGGAATTTTCGTTGACAGATACTTTACAAGCTCTGTCTTTCCTGCGTGTGGCTGTCCTCCCACAACTATGCTAAGGTGTGCAGTAACACTATTCTCCAAAAGATTAATAATGCTTTCCGGGGCATAATCTGACTCAACTAAATCCTTATGCGAAAATCTCAGATATTCTGGTATCTTTCTTATAGACATACTTTTCTTGTGACACCTTGATTCGTGCCATATAGAAATTCTAAGCTTCTCTGTATTGGCCTCAAGAATAGGTCTGCTTCTGTTAAATGAAACACCCATTATATTGGCAAGCTTTATTGATACATTTTCCACATATCTGTCACTTAATTCCTTGCCTGAAATATAACTTCCAATGCCAAGCTCAGTTATCCAAAGATTATAACCATCCCATTCTATATCCGTCACATTATCATTATTTATTTCCTGTGCTATCTCACTGAATAATTCATCTTTATTCTTTTCAATAATGTCTTTTAAATCTTCTTTATCCATATTCCACCCCATTTACTGCACACCTGCTTAATTATTTCATAGCTTCATATATCTGTGACTCATACTCAATATCTTCTATCGCTCCTGTTGTCTTTCCACTTACTATTGTCACAACCGCCGCTGTTAAAAGTAAGGCTGCAAGCACACCAGCAAGTGCAACAACAACTTTTCCATAATGTTCTATTATATCGTGCAAATATATATCCTCCTATAAATATATCTATTGATTATAATATATCAGATTATAATAATCCTAAATCCTGATATTCTATAATCAATTAAACTTTAAATTAACGGGAAACTCCTGTATATGACAGGTAATGAATAACACTTATATGTGTTATCTAGAAATCTTATGTACTTCCTGATGTAAGTTAAGATTATATTAAAAACGCGTTTTTCATATTGATACTATATCACTATATTATATATTTGTAAAGTATTATTTTAAACATATT
>OGTL01001762.1_pt1 | contig 18214 bp, 13 predicted proteins | sample 1553601 | NCBI WGS metagenome assembly OGTL01 (sample SAMEA2580112, study PRJEB22360) | human gut metagenome | biome: human gut; feature: human-associated habitat; material: faeces | place: Denmark | collected 2008/2010 | reverse complement strand
TGCAAAGTTTGCATACAGAGGAAGATACTGCATAGAAAGTTGCACCTTTCTTGGAGATGATCTCGCCGCCGGATTTCTGTACATACTGAAGCATTGCTTCTTTGTCGATCGGCTCGATATCTTTTCCGAGCTTTTTCTCCAGTTCATAGTATTCATCCACACTTACACCGGAAATATAAGCTCCGGACCATGGAATAAAGGATGTATCGCCATGTTCACCAAATACATAAGCGTGAATGTTGCTCTGTGCAATCTGGAAGTGCTCGGATAATCCGCAACGCAGACGTGCAGAGTCAAGGATGGTACCGGAACCAAGGATCTGATTCTCCGGAAGTCCGGAAATCTTTGTAAATACATAAGTCATAATATCGACCGGATTGCTTACGATCAGGTAAAGAGCATTTGGTGCAGCCTTTACAATCTCCGGTGTGATGGACTTAAGGATATTTACGTTTGTCTGTGTAAGTTCAAGTCTCGTCTGTCCCGGTTTACGTGCGATACCGGATGTGATGATAACGATGTCAGAGTCTTTGGCATCTTCATAATCTCCGGCAATGATGGAAATAGGATCTCTGAAGCAGGTTCCCTGAATGATATCCAGAACTTCGCCTTCTGCTTTCTGTTTATTGATATCGATCAGAACGATTTCAGATGCAATATCCTGACTTGATAAAGTGTACGCGATGGTGGCACCGACACTGCCGGCTCCAATGATAGTAATTTTACTGCTCATAATCTTAATACTCCTTTTCTCCTAACAAAATTGACGTCTTAATGATAACACATTGTCAAAAAATTGACAAGAGCTTTTGTACAGAAACCTGAACAATTTTTTCGTTTAAATATTTGTTTGGAAGCATAAAATTGTTTGTTAGTTTGATATAATTTTCACATTTTCCTATTGGAGTAGATACTTGCACGAACAAATCCCCAACCACTGCTTATTGCTTTTTGCAATTTAAGCAGTGGTTGGGGATTTCCCTGATTTTTGATTCGGTTAAGTACAGTATCTGAAAGCTTTATCTGTCAGAATACGTGCAAAGATTAGCCCTAATGGCAACGCTGCAATGATAAGGATCGCAGACGCAAACCAGGATGCAGCTACTGATAATGACATAATACCAAGATTATAAAATCCTCTGTATAAATATAATCCCGGAACCATGATAACGATTGAGGGAACTGTTACAGATATCCTTGGATATCCGACTTTATTCTTCAGCAGGGACGCCAGAAGTCCCGCAGTAAGTGCACCAATAAATGCGGCTGCAGCAGGAGGAATATTTGCAAGGTCTACCAGTTCCAGTCTCAGAGTATTGGCAACTGCTCCTATCCCGGCTGCTGCGACTGCCAGACGAACCGGGCTGTTAAACATGATAGAGAATCCAAACACTCCGCAGAAACTTGCAAGAAGCCTGAATAAGATCCACTGCTCTGTTGACAGTGAAAGTTTTATAAAATCTACAGGTTTCAAATGCAGGATCAGTGCCATGATCCATGCTGACATAGTAGCTACCAGAATAACGATCAAAGCATAAGTCAGACGTTCTATTCCTGAACGCATATCCAGTTTTGCAAGGTCAATACCACTGGTAATAAACGGAAATCCCGGTATGATAAAGAGCATTGCACAGATATATCCCGCTTCGTGCTGAACAGAAATACCAAATAATATTTCTCCAAGTTTGAGCAGACCTGCATATGCAAAACATGCCAGAGATACAGAAGACACAATACATAAGAACAATGTAAAATGGTGTTTGGTCAGTTTGCAGCGGAGATAATTTCCAATTCCTGCCCCGACAAATGCACAGAACATCTCAATCGGACCGCCCCCAAGAAGGAATGTAAATCCGCAGCATGCGATCGCTGCAGCAAGTCCCAGTGCAGGCGGGGAATATAGACCATGTGTTTTTTCAATATTGTCAAGAAATGTATGCAGCTGTTCTCCTGACATATGTTTTCCTTCTTTTTCAAAGTTTCGGATAAAGTGTTCCAGACGATTTAACTTCAAAGTATTTACGCCTGTATTAGTCAGGCACAACGACTGGGTAAAACCATTTTCTCCGTCATAACATGTATATTCAATGGACATCAGACCAATATCCTCCGTACACGTAATGCCAAGTGCTTCTGCCAGTGTATTCATGGAACTTCTCACTCTCCATGCTCCGGTACCGCATGAGAGAAACATAATCCCCACACGTCCGATAATGGATGCTTTCTCTGCGATGCTGGAATCTACAACTGGTACATTTCCCCCATTTTCATCTGTATACTCATGCCAGGCAACATCCATATGGTTCTTTTTAATCACTTCCTGCGGCATTTTTCTCACTTCCTCATTCTATATTGTCAATCGGATAAAATCATCCGCTTTGCTACTTGCTTGATTTGTTAAAGCTGCAGACTGTCATTTCCTGCTTTCTCCATCATTTTCTCTCTGCATGCCAGTACGATTCCGTCAATCTCGTCTAAATGCTGCAGCATTTTTTTCTCAAATTCATGGATAGGAAGAAGAATTCCAATTTCATCATAGGGTTTATCCGGATTCTCTTTCTTCAGACCTGTTTCCTGTCCGTAGTATACCATGGCTCTTGGGGCTTCTTCCTGAATCTTCTGGAAAGCATCCCATACAACGGCATATGCCTGTGCTTCTGTCAGACCCAGTTTACAGGTGTCGGGAAGTGCATAAAGAGCCAGGACACCACGTTTACGGTTATCTTTTTCTTCTGTAATGTTCAGACCTTCTGTATAGGTACGGACAAGATCATAACCATCTGCAAGATACAGTGCAGATCTGGGGGCACATTCATGATGTTCATATGTTTCCTTGAATTTTGCATATTCTCTGGCTGAAACCTTTTCCCCGGGAAGAAGTCCTCCGGCTGCATCTGTAAGGAGCACCGGGTTCTCTCCTGCTTTTCCGTGGAATTTCTTCGGGATCAGATAAGCCTCCCTTAACAGGTCAAACATACTTCTGCCGCATAATTCCAACAGCAGTGCACTGATATCACCGTTCTGGTACGCATGAAACAATACCTGCAGGAAATGATCTCTGTCATTATCTGTCAGACGATGGTCGTCATCTATATGGTCATAAAAAACTCCGCTTAATCGTCCGGATGCTTCCGGCGAAGCCAAAATTTTAGAAAAAATTGTTTCTACTGCTTCTTCTCTTGGCAAAACTGTACTCATAATTAACTTCCCCTTTCCAATCGTTTCAGATTCTTTTTTCGGTTCTCATTATAGTCTTGCTTTTAGTAATGTCAACATAAAAAGAGGGAATTTTCTGATATCAATTTTACATAGATGCAAGCTAAAAATTATATAAAAAAGACATTCCATCCACTGGGGTAGAATATCTTTTCTCATAACTTATATGATTCTTTTGAAGTTACGTTCTATATACACAGTGGAAACCATTTTTCGATTACACATCGATGTACTTTTTCTTTTTTATCGTAGTTGATCCCCACCAGCAAAATATCTCCTGTATACTGCTGTAATGACTCTGGATATTTTCGTTCTTTTATCTGATTCAGAGCAGTTTCTGCGTCTTTGTTCCATTTCAATTCGACGAGTAATGCAGGATAATAGTCTCTGTACAGTGGTTTGGGGATGAAGACGAAATCTGCGAAGCCTCTTCCTGTCGGGAGTTCCCGGATTGGCTTAAAATAGTATTTTATTGCACTTAGGTACGCAATACTGAGTACGCTGCTCAGGGAATTCTCGTTATTGTACTGAATCACTGATGTGTATTCTGCATGGATTTTCTCTATCTGTTCAGCAACTGTTTCTGCATCCATTTCCCAGGTGGCTTCCAGTAGTTTCTCAGATTCCTGCTGGAATTCAATCAGTTCGTTCCATTTATTTCGTTTGGTTGCGGCACGAAATTCCTGACGGATTTCTTCATTGGGAATATAAGCTCTCTGGGTTCTCTGGTCGTAGGCAAGGTAACCCAGGTGGATCAGCAGAGTCAATACATCATCTTTGTCTGCGAAGCTGACCATATCATTCTGAAATTCATTGACATTTACTTCTACAGAGGAACCGGACAGCATTTCTATGATGGATGTCCGCAGACCATCAAAATCCATGTTGATCAGTGGCAGGATTGACAGATAGGTTCCTGTCTGTGACCAGTAGCTCTGGAATGTCCGCATAATTGTCAGATTTACTAACGCATTTGGATTATATACATGGTAATCTCCAAGACGGTAACCATCGTACCACCGCCTCACTTCTGCAAAATCTATCTCATATTTTTCACACAAATCGATTACTTCATCTTCATTAAAACCGATATATGGTGTCAATGGGCCGGCATTAAGCATTGTAAACTGGGTGAAATTATTTAAGGCAGACTGGGTTTTTAATTTCTTTATCGGTAAAATTCCGGTCAGATATGCAAGTGCGATATATTTTGATGCCTCAATTCCTTTAAACATGTTTCTGAGAAAGTCAATATACATTTCCTGTGCTGCCTGATTATGGGCTTCATCACGAATCAGAACATCCCATTCATCAATGATTACAATAAACTGTTTTCCTAATACAGTATTAATGCGTGCCATTGCTCCATATATAGTGCTGTTTTCCACCAGATTGACTTCAGGATAAGTCTCTCTTAATTCGGAAACAACGATATTCGTGATATATGAAATTAAATTCTCACTGGAACCTGCTGATATACAGCACCATTGTACATCAAAATGAATGACATCATATTTATTTAAATGTTCGTAAAAATCCGGACATTTGCTGATTTCCAGTCCTGAAAACATTTTTTCAGTGTCGCATCCTTTACTGTAATATGCAGTCAGCATATCTACAGTAACAGATTTCCCGAATCTGCGCGGACGACTGTTACATATAAACCTGGCATTTGTGCCCAATACTTTATTTGTATATTCCAATAATCCCGTTTTGTCTATATATACTTCTGAATTGACTGCACACTGAAATGCTGCAGCATTCGGATTTACAAACATACCCATTATCTCACCCTCCCTCTTTATTATTGATAGCTTTTCTGTCTTCTTATACAGCATCTTATAACCTCCTTAATAAATATGTTCAGGAGTTCCTGTCTTTTAGAAAACTCCTGCTAGAAATAAATAGTGAAAATTAAAGCATGACTTTTCTGAAAGAACAGATTCATGATCTGTATATGAATTGAGATTTGGCTGTAACTGTTGAAAATACCGGACAGTTACATAGATTTAGATAATTAGAAAATATGCTTTTGTTTATCATAGCATACCGGAACTTATTGGGCAAGAGACAAAAAAGAATCCAACGCATAAACCTATATGTTTTATGCATCAGACTCTTTTCATTTTTGATAATTATCCTGTCAGGAAAATATAATTATTTTCCACAGCAGTTTTTATATTTCTTTCCTATAAAGTAAAAAACTCGCGTATTGCGTAAAATCTTACCCGTAAAAGAATGTTTGCTGTATAGCATGGGAAGTTTACAGTTACAGATGAGTATATCTTGTCTGTAAAGGATGCTGTCAACCACCCTATGATGTAGCGCCACTTTAGGCAGCAATACCTATTGGGGATAAAAGGTCGAAGGCGTAAACCGTTACTACGACTGGGCAGTTACAAGCCCATTGCCTTTAGGTAATGGGTAGTTGACAGTTATACAATAGTAAGTCACAAACTCACATATGAAACATATACTAATATCGAGAACTGCAATCTATTATTGTCAGATTCCACGACAACTGCCGGAATGTCCTGTAAAATTACAGTCTGCCGGGCAGACTGTCTAGTCTGACGATATAAGATTTTTCCAGAGGTGATACTTTTCTATGCTGTTTAGTCGTCATACCTCAGATGATCCGGAATTATCCGGTACATCCTGTTGTAACAATAACAATCGCTGTAGCTGTGACTGTCAGGGACCTCAGGGGCCGCGCGGTTGTCCTGGTCCTACCGGACCCAGAGGCTGTCCCGGTCCCGTTGGTCCAATGGGACCTCAGGGCCCCCAGGGTGAACCCGGACTTCAAGGCTCCCCAGGTCCTGTCGGCCCTGTTGGAGCCACTGGCGCTACCGGACCTGTCGGAGCTACCGGAGCCACTGGCCCTGCCGGGCCTATCGGACCTACTGGTGCTGCCGGGCCTGCCGGACCTACTGGAGCCACTGGTGCTACCGGACCTGCCGGTACTGTAGCTCCGGCAGCGGCCGTAGCAGATGCCACAGGTCAGACAGATATTGTAACCCAGTTTAATCAGCTTCTCGCAAATCTCCGCGCAGCCGGACTTCTTGCAACTTAAACCTCAGGAGGGGCAAATGCTCCTCCTGATTTTCTCAAAAGGTGCTTTAAATTATCTTCCATGATTTCTCTCAGCCTTTGTATGATTGTAAAAAATGAAGAAAAAGTATTGCCACGTATCCTGAAACCCATGAAAGAAATTGTAGACAAAATTCTTATCTGTGATACCGGTTCTACAGACAGGACCAAAGAAATTATCAGAGAATTTACAGCAGAAGTTTATGATTTTCCATGGAAAAATGATTTTTCTGCTGCCCGGAATTTTATTTCGGAAAAAGTCAGTACTGATTACTGGATGTGGCTGGATGCAGACGACATGATCACTCAGGAAAATCTGTACAGACTAAAACAATTAAAAGAAACACTGAGTCCGAACACAGATATGGTTATGATGGATTATGTCACAGATTTCGATGAATGGAATCATGCTGCATTCTCCTGTTACAGAGAACGCATCTTAAAAACTTCCCGAAATTTCAGATGGCGGGGAAGAGTTCATGAATCCATCATTCCCACCGGGAACATCCTTTATTCTCCCATACAGATTGAACATCGCAAAATAAAACCCTGCTCTTCCTTTCGAAATCTGCACATCTATCAACAGATGATCGAAGAAGGAGAGCCTCTGGAACCCAGAGACTTATTTTATTATGGCCGGGAACTTTTTTATCATAAGCAATACGAGTATGCCATCTGTGTTCTGAAAAAATTTCTGAAAGAGCCGGACGGCTGGATTGAAAACAGACTGGACAGTTGTCTGGTTCTCTCCTATTGTTATCAGGCATCAGGCAATGACCAGCATGCTCTTGAGATACTGTTTCACAGTTTCATGTCAGATATTCCAAGAGCCGAAATATGCTGTGAGATTGGGAAAATATTTTTTATGAAACAGAACTTTTCCATGGCAGCTCACTGGTATCATCAGGCACTTCTTGCACCGGACAACAGCCAAAACGGAGGATTCTATATTCCGGACTGCCATAATTTCATACCATTTCTGCAATTATGTGTATGTCTGGACAAATCCGGAATGCACAAAGAAGCTTTTGAATTTCACCGGAAAGCCAGAACACTGAAACCGGAACATCCTTCTGTTATTCAAAATCAGATCTATTTTCATGAGATTCTGGGATTTTGAAAAAAAATGCCACAGACCGTATTAATCCTTTACAGTCTGTGGCATTACGCTACATATTGTATTGTTTTCCCGGCACTATTCTACAGTTACACTCTTAGCCAGATTTCTCGGCTTATCTACATCCAGGCCTTTGGCTACGCTGACATAGTAGCCAAGCAGCTGCAAAGGAATAACTGCCAGTGAAGTTGCAAAGTGTGGATCTGTTTTCGGAATATAAACTGTGAAATCTGCAGTATCTTCTATATTATAATGTCCATATGTGGTGAGTCCCATCAGGTATGCACCGCGGCTCTTACATTCTACCATATTGGAGACTGTTTTCTCATAGAGATGATTCTGCGTGAGAATACCGATCACAAGAGTTCCGTCCTCAATCAGAGAGATTGTGCCATGTTTCAGTTCTCCGGCCGCATAAGCTTCTGTGTGTACATAACTGACTTCTTTCATCTTAAGGCTGCCTTCCATACTGATGGCATAGTCAATACCACGCCCGATAAAGAAAGCATCCCTGGCATTTGCCTGCTTAGCCGCAAACCACTGGATACGCTCTTTGTCATCTTCAATGATCTTGGCAATCTTATCCGGAAGTGTTTTCAGCTCTGCGATCAGCTCCTGATATTTTTCTTCTGTAATCTGTTCTCTGACTTTTCCAAACTGCACTGCCAGTGCATAGGAGGCAATCAACTGAGTACTGTATGCCTTGGTAGTTGCTACAGAAATTTCCGGTCCCGCCAGAGTGTAAAAAACATTATCCGCTTCTCTGGCAATGGAAGAACCTACCACATTGACAATTCCCAGTGTACGGATACCTCTCTGTTTCGCCTCACGAAGTGCCGCAAGGCTGTCTGCTGTTTCCCCTGACTGGCTGACAATGACCACAAGACCTTCCGGATCTAAAATCGGATTTCTGTATCGGAATTCCGATGCCAGTTCCACACGTACCGGAATCCTTGTCAGATCTTCGATCACATACTGGGCTGCCATTCCCACATGGTAAGCAGAGCCACAGGCTACAATATAGATCTGGCTGATCTTTTTGATCTCCTCATCTGTAAGACCTACTTCTGAGAGATCAATACGATCATCTTTGAGTACAGAATTCAAAGTATCCCGAACTGCTTTCGGCTGTTCATGAATTTCTTTTATCATGAAATGTTCAAATCCCGCTTTCTCCGCCGCTTCTGCATCCCATTCAATTGTTTTCGGCTCTTTCTGGATCTCATCACCATCCAGATTGTAGAACGTGATCTCCCCTTTTCTGATACGAGCCATCTCCAGATTTCCAATATAATATACATTTCTGGTGTATTTTAAAATTGCAGGAACATCGGATGCAATGTAAGATTCACCGTTCTCCACCCCAAGGATCATCGGGCTGTCTTTTCTTGCCACATAAATCTCTCCCGGGTAGTCTTTAAACATGATCGCAAGAGCATAGGAACCGCGGATACGGACCATTGCATGGTTAATGGCATCTACCGGTGTTCCGAGATATTTCTTATAATAATAATCTACAAGTTTAACTGCTACTTCAGTGTCTGTAGATGAATAAAACTCATAGCCATTGCGGATCAGTTTGTCTTTCAGTTCCTGATAATTCTCAATGATTCCATTATGAACTGCTACTACGTTACCGTCATCACTCATATGGGGATGCGCATTTGTCTCAGATGGTTCTCCATGTGTCGCCCAACGGGTATGTCCGATACCACATGTTCCAGGTACAGATTCTCCATTATTAGTTTTATCTGCAAGAACTTTCAGTCTGCCTTTCGCTTTAATAACCTCTGTATCACCTTCGCCGTCGCGAACTGCAAGTCCCGCTGAATCATAACCTCTGTATTCAAGTCTGGACAGACCATATAATAATATAGGTGCTGCCTGATGATTACCTGTAAATCCAACAATTCCACACATTTATATTTATTCCTCCCATATTTTCCAGATATTTACAGCATTATAAAAATACTGCTTTATTATATTATAAGAGCATTATGGAGTAATTTCTTATAATATAATAAAATTTCAGGGGTTCTCTCTGTCATATCGTGTCTCATTGTATCATGATGTTCCACATATGGCAAGAAAATCCCCTGAAACTGTGTACTCTGTTTTTACGAAAGTACTTTCATCATTGTTTTATCCACGTTATCCTTTGTGTCTTTTTCTGATTACCGATTTCATTTTACTTTCTGCTTCTTTACTGTTGACCAGCCGCTGTATATCTTTCTTCCATTCTCATCATATCTGTATGAACGGATTCTGTAATAATATGTATGTCCTTTTTTCAGTTTTGCATTTGTGTATTTTGTAGTTGAACCGGATTTAATTACCGCTGCTCTTACGTATGGATTAGTGGTTCCTGCCCGGCGATAGATCTCATATCCATCTGCACTCTTTGCCTTTTTCCATGTAATCACAAGTTTCCCGGCAGTCCTGTTTGATATACCTGTAATTGAAGTTTTTGCCGGTTTTGCAGTCAGATCATCAGCAGAATACGTTTCCTGCGTCATATAAAGAATGGAATTTTTTCCGGTTCCATATAAGCTCTTTGCTTCTTTGTCATATGCAAAATATATATTCGCACTGTCTGTCGCATATGTATAGCCCCGGGAAATACTTCCTGAAATCGGAGTATCCAGAAACAGACCTCCGTCTTCTCCAACTGTTCCTTCATCGCTGTTTGTGATATCTGCCATATAATATTTACCGTTATTTGCCACAATATTCCACATATGAGGACCTTCACCTGTACCGCCATTCATCATACCGGTCACTGTATAGCAGGTAATGTCACTGAGATCGCACAGATACTGAAATGCCTTGGAATAACCTTCACAGACCACATTAGTACTGTCATCTCCGTCAAAAACATAGATTAACTGCCATGGATCTCCGTATTCATCATCCTCCGTCACATCATCATTGTAGGAAGTCAGGTAGCAGATCATTTCTTTATATCCGTACAGCTTTTCTGTCTCTGTATAACCCTGAAATTCTTTTACGATCATTCTGGCATTTTCTGCTGCACTTTTTGCAAGCTGTACAATCCCTGCATTTACTTTATATTTACCGGAAGCATAACTGCTGATCACCGGCATAGATATGGAAAGATTTTCAATTTTTACAGTTGTTTTGTTTCCTGCTGCCTTTGTGCTGTAACCATACTGCCAGGTAGTAGCTGCAGTCTTTTCGTACCAGTACAATTCATATGGACAATCTACAGCCAGGCAATCGATAATCTTTGAAATATCCAGTTCATTAAGGTGTGCGGCTACTTCTCTTTTGAGCGCATTACCGCTTGCTGTTGTCTGCCAGGTCAGTCCCAGATCTGAACTGACTTTAAACCTGGTAGAACCACCTTTCGATGCCACTGCGCTGATTTTACTCTTAAGTTCCTCATATAAGGTCTGCTGCTGTCCATTCAGTACATCCTCACCCAGAGAAGCTGCTGGCTGTGTGTCCGGATCCTGTCCGTACAGAATGTCATTCAGATATTTCTCCAGAAGCTGTCTGTTATCCACAGCACCGTTTTCGTCCGGAATTACAGCCTCTGCAAAGACTTCTTCGTCTGAATCTGCTTCATTTGAACCTTCTTTGTCCGAAATGCTATCCTCTGTATCTGATGCAAACTCCGCATTATCCGCAGTTTCCTGTTGTACATCAAATTCTGTTGCATCATCTGAATTAAATTCAGAAACTGTACCATCTGTGAAATCTGCTGCTGTTACAGGTGTTACCGTAATTCCTGCTGCCAGAACCAGGCTCATTCCCAGACTTATGAAATTTTTCTTTCTGTACATAACGCATTTTCTCCTTATCTGTCGTAAATATAGTATATTACTACAATACTTTATTTCGACAGATAAAACAAGATTTTTTTTATAATCCTTGTTCTCCTGCCAGATAGCACAGGTCTGCAAGACGTTCATATTTTGTCTGCATACACGCAATATAGTCATCCAGAAATCTTTTTACACGATACGGGATATCTAAGCGCTCATATCGGTTCTCAAATTCCGTCAGGTCACTGTTATCCTGCCTGATATACTCATCTGCTGCACTGATTTCCGCTTTCAGAGCAGAAAGTTTCTCCTCGTAACGACCTGTTAATTCCATTTCGCACAATTCATTCATTTTGTTCATCTTATTCTTTTCTCCCTATTATTATTTTTACATTTGTGGTAACCTTGTTACCTGTGTGTGTTGTTTTGTTATATGTTGATTTGTTGTGTTATGTGTGTTATGTACCCGATGTGTGCAGATCGGTACATACCGTTTTCTGTCTTATTACAACTATAATTGTAATTTTGTTTAAAGAAAATGTCAATTTATTTCGTCCGACATCTTATGATATGATTCGACATTTATCTGAAAATATAACAACAAAAAAACTGCTGTTCCTCACGATCACTGTAGGAACAACAGTTTTTTTTCATCATTTTTTATGTTCGGCGGATAATCCTGTTCAATTTCACAAAATCTATTACCGCCTGTTTTCCGATCTTACAGATTTTCTTCATGTTAATGGAATTCACCCCGCCCTGACGAGGTCTGAATGTGACAGGAAGAAATTTGATGCTGCATCCCTTCTTCTTATAAATAACAGCCAGAAGTACATTGGAAAGATTAAAGTCCTTCGGAATCAGATGTATGTACCTGGCCATCGTCTCTGCTTTCATCAAACGGTACGGAGTGTTGGCATCTGTCAGATTTACCCCAAAACAGATACGAATAACTAGTTTCAGAGTTTTTGTTACAAAAACACGTGATATTCCATCCTGTCTGTCTTTTCTCCAACCGATGACCATATCATATTTCTGTCTTCGTTTCCAGAACGGTTCAAATTCTTCCGGCAGTGTCTGGCCGTCTGAATCTGTCTGGAAAATGTAATCTGCACCATTTTTGAGTGCATACTTATAGCCATAAAGCACAGTTGCACCATGACCGCCGTTTGGTTTTGTTATCGGAATCAGCAGAGGGCGTGTCTTTGTACACTGTTTCAGTTTTTCATATGTAGAATCTTTGCTCCCGTCATCAATGACAATCAGACGTGACTGACCGTTTCCGTTATGCTTCTCTATAACAGGATACCAGTCATTAATGACCTGTTCAATGTTATCCTGCTCATTGTATGCCGGGATAACAATGTATAACTTATCCATATTTCTCTCCTTTGGATGATTGATGGTATCCATTATAGCATACATATACATGAAATAATAATATTATTTCGAAAACGATGTACTATAGCTGTCACTGTTCACTGCTAATATCCCGCGAGGTGTTTTTTGTGAGCGAAGGTCACAGAAAACCCGAGACATACCGCGCGAATTTATGCGATTAGCATAAATTCTGTGCATCGCGAAGCGTGTTGCTGGGAACGGAGTGAACAGTAACCTATAGCTCTGCCAGTATTCCCAGCTCCCGCGCAAGGCGAAGCAGTTCCCTGTTTGCGGCATTCACTGTTCCGAAGTCTTTCAGAGGACAGATCACTTTCTGACATTTTTTCATCAATTCCACAGCCTTATCATAAGATTCCTGTGAAATACTTTCGAAAGGTTTCTCTGTAATCACCTGGTCTGCAAGTGCACCGGCTACCTGACAGTCTACATCATTCGTGTGAAGCACTCCTGCCGCAAACGGAATTCCCTGTCTCTGCAGTTTTCGATAATACGGAATTCCGCTTCCATTACCGCCAATTACAAACACCTGAGGTTCACCTCTGGGCGGATCCATCTCCACACATCCAAAAGCAGCATTATAGCTTCCTCTGGTAATTCCATACAACTTCCGAATATACTCAGAAGTAAAGATTTCTTCCGGAGCACCATATTTTTCTATATATTCTCCATGTACACAGATAACTTTATCAGATATTTTCTGTGCAAGATCCAACTCATGCAGCGACATGATCACTGTAAGCTGATGATCCAGCACCATCTGTTTCAAAATGGTAAGAAGTTCCAGCTTATGACGGATATCCAGAAAAGAAGTCGGCTCATCCAGTACAATGATCTCCGGCTCCTGACAGATAGCCCGGGCAAGAAGGATTCGTTGTCTCTGACCATCACTGATGGCTGTAAAATCCCTGTCTTTTAAATCCCATGCATGGACGGTTTCCATTGATTTCTTTACCTTTGTCTTATCCTCTGCGGAGAGTATTCCCAAAGTTCCTGTATAAGGATAACGCCCTGTGGCTACAATGTCTTCGCAGGACATCAGTTCCGGACGCATACGCTCTGTGAGCACGACTGCCAGTTTCTGAGAAACCTCTTTATTGGTCATCTTTGCCATTTTCTCTTTATCCAGATAAACAGTACCGCTGATCGTGGCAAGCTGTCTGGTGATGCTTTTAAGAATAGTGGATTTTCCGGCACCGTTAGGACCGATGAGAGTGAGGATTTCTCCCTTTTTCAGCTGAATATTGATTTCTCTGATAAGAGGTTTTCCGTCATATCCCACAGTCAGCTGATCCGTACGGAAAAAATACTGTTCCTGCCGGTCTGCTTTGTTATTTTCTGTTTCCTTTATTACATCTGCTATTTTCTCTGACATATTTTTTCCTGTTTTCCTTTTTTATGCTGCATCTTATAGTAATCTGCCCGGATAACGTATTCTGCTCCTGCTTTTTATATCAATTTCTCTTCTGTCTGCGGATCATGATATAGATTACAACCGGTGCGCCAAACACTGCTGTTACGGAACTGATACTGAGTTCTGTAGGTGCAAATACGGTTCTGGCGATCAGATCACAGAAAAGACAGAATACTGCCCCTCCCAGAAAGCAAGCCGGGATCACAAGGAGCGGTCTGGCTGTTTTCAGCAGGCTTTTTACAATGTGAGGCACTGCAATGCCAACAAAAGAAATTGGTCCTGCAAAAGCTGTCACACAGGCAGACAGAATACTGGATAAGAGAATCAGTCCTATGCGGAACAGCTTGATATTCACTCCCATATTCTGGGCATAAACTTCACCCAGCTGATAGGCACCGATAGGCTTAGACATAAAGAACACGATCACCATTGTGAGCAGAACTACTATTGCCATTACTTTCACATTACCCCAGGACATTCCTGAAAAACTTCCCAGTGACCAGTTGTGAAGATTGACGATATTGGAGTCATCCGCAAAGGTAACTACGAAATCTGTAACTGCAGAACAGATGTAACCGATCATGACACCGCTGATAACCAACATGGACATGTTGTGGACTTTTTTTGCAACCAGCAGGACGAATCCCATGGAAATCATAGAACCGATAAATGCTGCAATGATCATGGCTGCAGAACCCATGGAAATAGATCTGCTCAGAAAATAAATCATCAGAAGTGCAACTACCAGCTTGGCTCCTGAAGAAATTCCAAGTACAAAGGGACCTGCAATAGGGTTATTAAAAAATGTCTGAAGAAGAAATCCGGATACAGAAAGTGCTCCTCCAAGAATGATCACTGACAGAATCCTGGGAAGACGGATTTCCCATATTATATTGTAAGCAGTCGCATCTCCCTGATGTCTGAAAATAATATTCAGAATCTCACTCACTGAAAGATGAATGCTTCCGGCATTTACATTCCAGACAAATAAAATCATCAGAAACACCGCCAGTATAAGAAATGCCATCCAGTATCTGGCTGTACGTTTTTTGTCATCCATATTTTTTGTTCCTTTTGTTTTTATATTTCCTGCTTTTGGCAGTTATGCAGAATCCCGCAAACATATTTCAGTGCCGTTCGTAAATAACTATACCAATCGCATAGGATGCGGATTCGAGTGTGCCGAAAAGTTATAAATATCATTTTAACTTATGCATATATGCAAGTTCATCCAGCGAATCATCATCTGTAGTAAGGATTGTATGAATATCTTCGATCATGGTTCCAAGTTCGGTGGTTTCCTGGAAAAGATTTTTACCCGTACACCACACATTTCCATCCTTCACTGCCTTAAAATCTGCCAGAAGATTACTTTTTGCCAACAGTTCATCAATAGTAGAAAGTTCACCGTCGATAGTACTGTTATAGATGATATAGTCCGCATCTTTTGCTTTGGCATAAAATTCTTCCATCTGCATATTCATGGTAGACAAAGCGTTATCACTTTCTCCTGTATCTTCGGGAACATATTTGCCGCCTGCCAGCTCGATCATGTTTGAAACATAATCACCATTCTTTCGCACATTGACAGCACCTGTGGAATTAATGTAAAAGAATGCTACTGTTTTACCTGTATCTTTATCATCAGAGGTCAGAACTTTGTCAAGCTTGTCTGTCTGCTCCTTAAATGCCTTCTCAGCTACATCTTCCTTTCCGAGAAGCACAGCATAGAGTTTCATCCATTCAGTTCTTCCCAGAGGATGGCTCTCATAACTGGAACGTTCTACCATTACCGGGATACCAAACTGTTCCAGTTTCTCTTCCACCTCCGGATTATGATGGATCATAGTTGATTCAATGGCAAGACCACAGCCTTCATCCAGGATCAGTTCATAATCCGGTGCATTGTACTTGCCTGCATAAATCATTTTTCCGGATTCCATGGCATCTTTTGCTTCCTGGATATACCATCCATTCTCCTGAGTTCCTGAAAGACGAATGCTGTCAATACCGTCAATTGCGCGGAAAAGATCCATGGCAGAGGTTGCTACCAGATAGATGTTGTTCAGCGGTTGTTGAATAACTGTGATATCTTTTTCAAGCCCCTTTGGAGCCTTTTTTCCCTCTGGAACTACAAGAAACTGTCCTTCCTGATCGATAGTAATCAGAGCATAGCCATCATTGTAATAGTCTACGCTGAATTCTTCTGCGTAGGAAAGTTCCATACTGTGATCATAGGTAAGTCCCGGGATATCCACAGGAGTTTTTGCATTGTCTTTATCTGCTGCGTATGCTGTACAGACAGTGCATATACAGATAATAAATAATGCAACTGACATAAAACCGATAAATATTGTTTTTTGCTGTTTCTTTATTATGTTTTTCATCTTTATAATTGTTTCTTTCTTTGTTTGTAATTGTTCAGTACCTTCACAGTTACGAGTCAAAATACATCAAAAATCACTTTTGGAAATGGAAATTTGATATGATTATTTTGCTGTTTTTTCTGCTTCTTTGGCAGTTGTGGAATCAAAATTTAAGGTGTAGTCAATCTCGTGAGGCTCACTCATTGCTACTGTATCTGCTGTTACCTCCATCTCTGCATCAAATACGCTGACAGGGATTTCAAAAGTGGAGTTTCCGTCTTTATTAACCGGCTCATATTTCTCACCATCCACAAGCATATAATCATAGTTCGGACTGCTCCATACGATAGTTGCTGTAGCTTTATCGCCTTCTACATTAATGGCTGCAGGAGAATCAATGGTTGCTCTTCCTGAACCGCCTGTAAGAGTTACATCCATGGTATAATCGCCGTCTTCAAGATTCAGATCTGCCAGAGTCTTACCTTCACTTGTCTTACTGTCTTTCGCATCTTTGTCTGTGTCATCTGCTTTGGAATCTGCATCTTTATTTTCTTTATCATCTTTTTTTGCATCTGTATCATCGGATTTTACAGGATTTTTGACACTTACCTTATGGTCATACCATTTTCCTTTTGTTCCGATCAAAGCTACATCGAATTCTTCATCAATTGCGGGTACCGGGATATCAAATCCATATACTTCCTCACTCATTCCATCGCTGTATGTAACAGTATCTGTGGTTGGCTCAAGAACCTCTGCCCCGTCTTTCTGTGCATCTTCTGCTGAGCCTAAGAATAACTGTACGATATTTTTAGAATTCAATGTAATATGTACTGTCATCTTACCATCTTTAACAGTCAGCGTTGCTTTTCCGTCATTATAGTCCGGATTCTCGTGGAACATACCGCTGTCTGTATTAAAATCTACCTTATAAGTTCCATCTTCCAGCTCAGGCTCCTTCGCATCTTTGCTGTCAGTCTTTGCTTCTGACGCATCATCTTTGGAAGCTTCTGTTTTTGTGTCATCTTTCTTATCCGTATTACTTCCGCATCCGGCAAGCATTGTCATTGCCATACTGGCGGAAAGTAATAAAACTAATAATTTCTTTTTTAACATGTCCATTCTCTCTTTTCTAATTATTTTTCTTTATAATTGTACTCTGAAAATCTGACCTGTCAACTATTTAGCTTCAATTGCAGCTTTTGTATGTGCTACATAAATCTGCTGAATTGCATCAATCTCTCCAAGACCTGCAATCTGTGATTCTACACTGTCAAATGCTTTTGACGCTTCAAACTGGCTCTTCCATGAATCATCATCGTCTCCTGCCATATCATTGTTCGCATGATCTCCTGCAACAACCATCAGTGGACGAAGGATTACTTTCTTATATCCGGCCTCTTTGATTTTCTCAATGACTGCCTGACACTCTGTATCTTCCGGCTCACCTTCTACAGTTCCGATAAATACATTCTTATATCCAAGCTGCTCCATCTGTGTCTGCATCTGATCATAACTTATATTTGCAACATGTGAAGTTCCATGTCCCATGAATACAAATGCGGTTCCATCTTCGGCTGCTGCATCAATGCTGTCATAGTTTGCTGTCTTAACTGCTTCGTCTGTGATTGCTTTTGCAACTGCTTCTTTGTCTGCATTGATAACTGTTGCATCTGCTCCAACTTCGCCGAGAAGAGGCTCAGCAATCTTTACAGATTCAAATTTATCTTTATATTTTTCCACTGTCTCTGATAACTCATCATACTCTGCGCCATGCATCAGATGTGTCGGCTGAACAACAAGGTTTTTAACTCCATTGTCTACT
>OGTL01001752.1_pt1 | contig 18257 bp, 20 predicted proteins | sample 1553601 | NCBI WGS metagenome assembly OGTL01 (sample SAMEA2580112, study PRJEB22360) | human gut metagenome | biome: human gut; feature: human-associated habitat; material: faeces | place: Denmark | collected 2008/2010 | reverse complement strand
AAAGTTTAAAAAATGGAGATAGCGTTCAAGTGGTTAAGGCATCTGATTCTGACCATGAATTCACAGAAGGAGGCGAATAATGTCAAGTATTGAAAATATGATAGCTTGGATGCAAGCACGAAAGGGTAAGGTAACCTACTCAATGACTTCACGAATGGGGCCTAGAAGTTATGACTGTAGCTCATCAGTATTTTTTGCCATGATTGCCGGTGGCTTTCTATCAACAGGTTCAATGGGTAATACTGAAACCTTGTTTGGAATGTCAGGAACAAAACTGAAAGAAATCAGTCGTGGAGAAGTGCAACGTGGGGATATTTTTATCTCAGGCACTCCAGGAGGTTCGGCTGGTTCAGACGGGCACACTGGTATTTTCCTAAGCAACGGTTCATTCATTCACTGCTCTTACACTCACAATGGAATTGCGGTTGATACGAATGATGCATACATGAGCACTCGCTTGCCACATCACTTCTATCGAATTGTCAGTTCAGGTTCAGCAAATACTGACAACAAACCTCAAATGGTTACATTAAACGTTGATGGACAATTTGGTAATGCGACAGCTAAAAGATTGCAAGAATACTTTGATACGGCTGGTAAAGATGGAGTAATTAGTCACCAGTACAAACAAACTTTCAATCAAAATATCTATGCTGCTCAATTCGATTCATCACTTACTGGGTCAAACGTTGTCAAAGCATTGCAAAGATTCTTAGGAGTTGGTCAAGACGGACTGTTTGGCCAAGGTACGATTAAAGCACTACAAAAACATCTTGGAACAACACAAGACGGAACGATTAGCCCAGTTTCTGATTCTGTGAGAGAATTACAACGGCGATTAAATGCGAATAAATTATAAAAATAACCCTGACTTCGGTCAGGTTTTTTTGATTATAAATTGTTTTTGGTGCTTTTAATTGTTATAATTAACTCAAATTTAAATTTCTATAGGAGATGTTGATGAAAGAATTAACTGACGAAGAAATCGATAGACAAATAAAACTAAGCGAGAGCGGTGAGATAAGCAAGGCTGTTATATATGGAGTTAGAATCCCTGAGATACGAAATGGCATATTGAAGTTGATAAGTGGATCGCGTGTGTCTATAAAATTCAAACTTATAAATTTAGATCCTGAGTTTAATTATATTGTGTTTATAGATATTAATAAATTAGAAGAGCCCAATGATGTAGTTTTCAGACATATATTAGAACCGTTTGGTAGTAGTATAATGCTTAAAGAGGGTGATGATTTTAACGCTGAGGGAGAACTAAAAGTTCCAGCCTCTTCATTGATAGAGGGGCAAGTTTACTTAACTTTAACATTAGCTAAAGTATTGAGAGCTGATAAAGAAAAGAATAAATATAATAGCATTATACAAGATTCTAAACAAATAGCGTTCAAAGTCGAGGAAGAATAATGGAAGAAGAAAAAATAATATCTCTCTCAACAAGCCCTTCATTTTCTGAGGATATCTCATGGAAAAAAGAAAGCGAAAATGATAAAATTAATAATAAGGAAAAATCTGTTTTGAAAGGAGATAGCATGAGTCAGGAAACTTATACCAAAAATGAAATTGATTTAAAATTTGAAAATTTAAGCGATAAAGTGGATAATAAATTTGAGCTGTTATCTCAAAAAATAGATAGTGGATTTTCAAACCAATCTTTGCAAATGAACAACACTCTTTTAGAATTTAAACAAGCATTGAAAGACGAATCAGAAAAAGAACGAAAAGAACGACAAAATGAGAAGAAAGAATTAATAAAGTGGTCTATTGGTACTGCTATTGCTATTGTCGCAGCAGTCGCTGCACTACTTACATTAACATAGCAGATTAATCGCCCTCCGGGGCGTTTTTCTTTTGCAAAAAAATCCTACTAGCAGCGGACTAGTAGGATGATTTTAATAATGAAGGAGGTGGGAATTGAACCCACTAAATAAAAATATTCTCCCAACCATTTCGGGTTTCCTTCTTGATTATATATATAGAATACCAATAAAAGATAACGCTGTCAAAAGAAATGCTCTAAGCGTTATTGGTATTTTTTCTTTTGTTTGATTTAAGAAACAAGTTTTATAATATAATTATTCCAAATATAAAATTTTTCATAAAGTTTACTCCTAAGCGTCCCTCTCCTAGCTGGGGCGCTTTTTAATTCTAAGGTTTGCAAACGCATTCAAAAAATGATAGAATAAAATTGTGAAAATAATAACATTTACAGGAGGTGCCTGAGATGAAAGATGTTTACAAGAAAATTCTGGTTCCAGTTGATGATTCAAACCAAGCTATGAATGCGCTCCATGAAGCGATTGCAGTTGCAAAAAGGAATGAAGCTGAATTATTTATTCTGAATGTTAAAGATGAAACAAGGTTAAGAGGAACCTCAATTGCTTTAGCAATGAGCCTAGATGAGATTGAAGAAGAGTCAAAACAAATTATCAAAAACCTAACTAAAGATTTTCCTAAAGATGTCGCATTTCAAACGGTAACTTTTATAGGAAATCCAAAGAAAGATATTGTTAAATTTGCTGAAGATAATGCAATGGATTTAATTGTGATTGGGGCAAATAGTAAAAAATTAGTAGATCGTATTTTGATTGGTTCTACAACTTCTTATGTTGTTGAAAAATCACCATGCAATGTTATGGTTGTAAAATAATCTTCTATAATTATTGACAAAATCTAATCAGGGAGTTATAATAAGTTACCCTAAACAATCTTTGAGAATTTTTGCTGATAAAATGCTCAAGATAAAACTCCTAAGCGCCTAATTACCCTAGGCGCTTTTTTGTGCTACAATATATTTGGGATGATTGTGGGATTTCATCCTATTTCTAGAGTTAAGCTGCTCTTCGGAGTGGCTTTTTTCAAATAAAAAAGCTCTAGCTGGATGACTTCAAGGAGTCCAACTAGAGGATGATGTGTGTTAGTACAAGTTCAGAAAAAGTTTACTATATACAAAACATAGGAGGCACTAACAATTTAAATATTATCAATTTTTCAGACAATTGTCAATTATTTATAGTAGTGTGTTATAATATATTTAGTGGACGAGAAAATTATTTCTTTTACAGTATCTTTGATAATCTGCAGTACCGTCCACACTTATAAATTTATAAGTGCTACAGATTATCATACTCGGTTCTTTAGCTCAGTTGGTCAGAGCTAATGGCTCATAACCGTTCGGTCGCTGGTTCGAGTCCAGCAAGAACCATAAAAATGTATATTAAAATAGTAGAAACTTCTAAAAGGAGTTTTTTTAGTTACGTTAATTAAAATAAAAAAACTGTATATCTTAGATATACAGCCTCTTGCCCGACAAAAATTAGTTACGTTTTTAGTTACGTTTTAGAAGTAACTCATAGATATTCATTAGTACAATAATTTTTATAAATCCCACAAAACAAGGTTTAGCGGTATCTATTGACATTTATTGACACAGTATGCCATAATAGCTCTATGACAAAAAATGCAAGACAAACCGCACTCGATGTATTGAATGACATTTTTGGCAATGATGCTTATGCCAATATTTCATTGGATCGAAATTTGCGAGATTCTGAACTATCCACAGTTGATAAAGCTTTTGTGACTGCCCTTGTATATGGAGTGGTTTCTAAAAAGGATTTATTGGAGTGGCATATTACTCCCTTCTTGAAAAAAGAACCAAAACCTTGGGCAAAAATGCTCCTATTGCTTACAGTTTATCAAATCTTATTTATGGATAAGGTCCCAACTTCGGCAGCAGTAGATGAAGCAGTCAAAATCGCTAAACGTCGTGATGGTCAAGCGACGGCTAACTTTATCAATGCTGTGTTACGTAATTTCATGCGTTCTGAACATCGAAATGAAGAACCAAAGGATTGGGAAACAAAATATTCAATGCCCAAACTTTTATTGGATAAAATGGTTCGTCAATTTGGTGGAAAAAGAACAGGAGAAATTTTAGAAAGTCTTGAAAAGCCAAGTCACGTTAGCTTACGAAAAATTGACCCAACCGTAGAAATTTCAGGAACTCGTGCTTCTCTACTGACAGAAAGTGCTCTAATTGCTGACAGTGGAAATTTTGCAATGACAGAAGAATTTCAATCTGGCAGAATTACGATTCAAGATGAAACAAGTCAATTAGTTGCCCCTCAACTTGATTTAGAAGGAACAGAAGAAGTTCTTGACGCTTGTGCAGCTCCTGGTGGTAAAAGTACTCATATGGCTCAATATTTAACAAGTGGCCATATCACAGCACTAGATTTATATGATCATAAACTTGATTTAATTAATCAAAATGCAGAGCGTCAACATGTTGCGGATAAAATTACTACTCAAAAAGCCGATGCGACAATGATTTTTGAAGAATTTGGTTCAGATAAATTTGACCGAATTCTTGTGGACGCTCCGTGTTCAGGTATTGGATTAATTCGACGCAAACCAGATATTCGCTACAGAAAAGAAAGTTCGGATTTTGTTGATTTACAAAAAATTCAGCTAGAAATTCTGAACAGCGCCTCGAAAAGCCTGAAAAAAAGTGGTATAATGGTATACAGTACTTGTACAATTTTTGATGAAGAGAACTTTGACGTTGTTCGTCAATTTCTAGAAAGTCATCCTAATTTTGAACAAGTTGAAATTTCTAGCGATAAGGCAGATATGATTAAAGAAGGATGTATTTTTATTACTCCAGAAATGTATCATACAGATGGCTTTTTCATCGCGAAATTTAAGAAAATAGGCGAATAACTGCTGACAAATATTTTTTTTAATTCTGTCAGTAATTTTTAGACCTAAAAATAAAACTTTATTCTTGTTAAGGAGAAAAAGTGGAATACAGTATTTTATCAGATATCGGTTCAAAACGTAGTACTAATCAAGACTATGCCGGTACTTATGTCAACCGTGCAGGTTATCAGCTCTTTTTATTAGCTGATGGCATGGGAGGACACAAAGCAGGTAATGTCGCAAGTAAACTTACCGTAGAAGATCTCGGCAAACTTTGGTCAGAGACATTTTTTGATGCGGGAACACCAGAAGCAACTCTTGAGATTTGGCTAAAAAATCAAGTTCGTAATGAAAATGAAAATATTGCCAGCCTTGGAAAACTTGATGAATACCAAGGAATGGGAACAACTCTTGAAGCCTTGGTTATTAAAGCAGGAATGCTCGTTTCTGCCCATGTAGGTGATAGCCGAACTTATTTAATGCGCGATGGTGAATTAAATAAAATAACCACAGACCATTCTTTAGTTCAAGAGCTTGTAGATGCAGGGCAAATTACCGAAGAGGAAGCTGAAGTTCATCCGAATAAAAATATCATTACTCGTTCACTTGGGCAAACTAGTGAAGTTCAAGCAGATATTCAAGTTTTAGAACTTCAAGTAGGGGACATTATTTTGATGAACTCCGATGGTTTAACAAACATGGTTTCAACTACCGAAATTATGGAAGTTTTAGAGCGGGAAGATTTAACTTTAGATAATAAATCTGAAGCTTTAGTTCGTTTAGCCAATGAACATGGAGGTTTGGATAATATTACCGTCGTTTTGATTAAGTATGATGAAACGTCAGAAAGCGAAACACCAACGCAGGAGGTTAGTTGATGATTCAAATCGGTAAAATCTTTGCCGATCGTTATCGGATTATCAAAGAAATCGGACGTGGCGGAATGGCGAACGTTTATCAAGGTGAAGATACTTTTCTTGGTGACCGCTTAGTTGCAATAAAAGTGCTACGTTCAAATTTTGAAAACGATGATATCGCGATTGCTCGTTTTCAGCGAGAAGCATTCGCCATGGCAGAACTTTCACATCCAAATATCGTAGGTATTTCTGATGTTGGTGAATTTGAAAGTCAACAATACATTGTCATGGAATTTGTTGACGGCATGACACTTAAACAATACATCAATCAAAATGCACCTTTAGCCAATGATGAAGCTATTGAAATTATTACTGAAATTTTATCAGCAATGGACATGGCCCATTCACATGGTATTATTCACCGGGATTTAAAACCACAAAATGTTTTAGTTTCCAGTAGTGGAACTGTAAAAGTAACGGATTTTGGAATTGCGAAAGCACTCTCTGAAACTTCACTTACTCAAACAAATACAATGTTTGGTTCGGTTCATTATTTATCACCAGAGCAAGCGCGTGGTTCAAATGCAACTGTTCAATCAGATATTTATGCGATTGGAATTATTTTATTTGAACTTTTAACAGGTCAAATTCCATTTGATGGAGATTCTGCAGTTGCTATCGCTCTAAAACATTTCCAAGAGAGTATTCCAAGCATCATCAATCTCAATCCAGAAGTTCCGCAAGCTTTGGAAAATGTTGTCATTAAAGCTACAGCGAAAGATATTAAAAATCGCTATACTGATGTAGAAGAAATGATGACTGATGTGGCAACTTCAACGAGTCTTGATCGTCGTGGGGAAGAAAAATTAGTTTTCAATAAGGACCATGATGAAACAAAAATTATGCCTGCCAATCTAATTAATCCTTATGACACCAAGCCTCTGATTGATAAAAAAGAAGATAATGATTCACAAACAGATGAAAAAGCTGCAAGCTCAGAAGTAGTAAATAAAAACAAAAAATCTAAAAAAGGCTTGATTATTGGTCTTATTATCCTTCTTTTAGTTGTTGGCGGTGCTACTTTGGCTTGGGTTGTCTCAACACCAACTAATGTTAAGATACCTAATGTGACAAACTCGACGCTTGACCAAGCAAAAAGCAAAATTAAAGATGCAAAACTAAAAGTGGGAACAGTTCATAAACAACAAAGTTCAACGATTGCTGAAGGAAATGTTATCAAGACTGATCCAACTAGTGGAACAACCGTGAGATCTAATAGCTCCGTTGATATTTATGTTTCTACGGGAAATGAAGATATCATCAAAATGAAGGACTTTGTCGGTGAAAAGATTGATGAGGCGATGGCAACATTACTTAAGGATTATGGTATTGATGAAAGCCAAGTCACTCAAACTTCCGTTCCTAGTGATTCTTACCCAGCAGGTACAATCATTAAACAAAGCCCTAAAAAAGGTTCTAGTTTTGATACCAAAGGGAGTGAAAAAATTACCTTTGAAGTTTCAAGTGGAAAACAAGTTGAAGTTCCGGATTATAAACCGAACGGTCAATATATGACTTATTCACAGTATCAAGCTGCCTTAAAAGCTGCAGGATTCACTAATATTACACTAGACCCTCAAGCAACAACGAATCAACAAGCCGACGGTTATGTATATTCTGTTTATCCGACTGTTGGAGCGTCCGTTGATCCAACTCAAGAAATTGTAATCACTTATAGCGTCTATACTGCTCCAAGTTCAAGTTCAACAACTTCTGAATCAACAACGACGCCTGAAACTTCGTCAAGCACAACTTCAAGTACTTCAAGTTCTACAACAAGTCAGCCGTCAACAGATAACAACAATAGCAGCAAAGAATCTTCAACAACGTCATCAAGTAGTTGAGAAAAATAAACTAGGAATCTCGTGTTCCTAGTTTTTTGATAAATAAGTTAATTTACAAGAAGCTTGTAAAATTAGGCAAAAAAGTGTATCATGGTAGAGTAGTTTTTTACAACCCGTTCTTGGTTTCATGCTTGCCAAGCTGTCACTCGGACTGGGCAATACAAATAAAGGAGAAAAACTCATGGCAATTTCAAAAGAAAAAAAACAAGAAATCATCGCTCAATACGCTCGTAAAGAAGGCGATACTGGTTCACCTGAAGTACAAATCGCTGTATTGACTTGGGAAATTAACCACCTTAACGACCACATCAAATCTCATAAAAAAGACCACGCAACACAACGTGGTTTGATGAAAAAAATCGGTCACCGTCGTAACCTTCTTGGATACCTTCGTGGAAAAGACGTTCAACGTTACCGTGAACTTATCGCTTCATTGGGACTTCGTCGTTAATAAAAAAATGCCATATGGCATTTTTTATTTTATAAATTAAAAACTAAAAGGATCGTTTTCCTTCTAGTTTTTTTATTTTTAAAGATTTTTTTCTTTTTCGATAGTAGCGCTAATAGCATCAATAACTGTTCCGATAAAATGGTTTTGTTCTAAACTTACCACACCAGCGACAGTAGTTCCACCAGGACTTGAGACTTTATCGACTAATGACCAAGGATTTTCACCACTTTGGAGAATCATTTCAGCTGAAGCACGAACCGTTTCGGCAACAATTGCTGTGGCTTGATCTTTAGGAATACCATGCAATACACCGGCACGTGCCATGGCATCAATGAACATATAAATAAAAGCAGGGCTTGAACCGGCAATTGCTGCAAATGTTGAAAAATCTTTTTCAGCAATTTCATGGACAGAACCAGTTGATTTAAAAATTTCTTGAACTGTAGCATAAGCAGAATCATCAACAAATTCATTTTTGACAATGGCCGATGTTGACTGACCGATTTGTGCATTGATATTTGGCATCACTCGGATGATTGGTTGATTTTCTGAATCAGCCAGATGTTTCAAGTCAGATAAAGTGAGTCCCGCTGCAATTGAAATTAATGTTTTGTCTTTAGTTAAATGATTGATTAATTTACTTAAAACAGAGGGAAGTACTTGAGGTTTAACTGATAGAATGATAAAATCAGATTCTTGAACGAGTTCTTCATGATTACTTGCAGCCGTAACATTAAAGGTTTCCGCTTGTTTTTGAGTTTTTGTTAAATTGTGTCCGGAAATGATGATTTTGAATTTATTTTTGTCAAGTCCAGAAATAATAGCTGTTGCCATTTTTCCAACTCCAATAAAACCTATTGTTTTCATAAATAAAATCCCTTCTTTTCTTTTCGTCCATTTTATCATAAAAAGTAATAATAAATCACTTTAGTAGCATCGTAAAATAAATCAGATTTTTTCTAAGTCTGAGTACTAGCTCGCATATTTAGCGCATATTGAGAGGATTTGAATTAAAAAGATAACGAAAATGCCCCTTGATTATGGTATAATTAGGTAAACATTTTATTTTATTTGTAATAATAAAGGAGAAATCTATGAATAAATTCGCAATTGTCTTGGCGGCTGGTAAAGGAACTCGTATGAAATCAGCACTTCCGAAGGTCTTACATCAAGTGGCTGGAAAATCAATGCTTGCTCATGTTCTTACAAGTGTTTCTGAGGTAGAAATTGCTAAAAATGTAGTGATTGTTGGTCATGAAGCGGATCGTGTGATTGCAACTTTACCTAAAGGGACTCAATTTGTGAAACAAGTTGAGCAATTGGGAACGGGTCATGCCGTTCGGATTGCTGCGGATTTATTGGCAAATGAAGATGGAGCAACTCTTGTTATTGCTGGTGATACACCATTAATTACTGGACAAACGTTAGAAGCACTTTTTGACTATCACTTTGCACAAAATGCAACAGCAACTATCTTGACAGCAATTGCACCAAATCCAACAGGATATGGACGAATTATTCGTGATGAAAATGGCTCAGTAGAAAAGATTGTTGAGCAAAAAGATGCGAATGATTTTGAAAAATCAATTACCGAAATTAATACTGGGACTTACATTTTTGATAATAAGTCACTTTTCAAAGCCTTGAATGAAATCACAACTGATAATGCCCAAGGAGAGTATTATTTAACAGATGTCATTGAAATTTTCAAAAAAGCTGGTCAAACGGTAGCGGCTCATATCCTTGATGATTTTGACGAAAGTTTAGGAGTTAATGACCGTGTTGCCCTTTCACAAGCTGAGTTGACGATGCGCAAACGAATCAATCATCAACATATGGTGAATGGTGTAACTCTTATTGACCCTGCGACAACTTATATTGACAGTGAAGTAACGATTGGTGAAGAAACTGTGATTGAAGCAAATGTAACAATAAAAGGAAATACCTTTATTGGTAAAAATGTTTTGATTACAAATGGTAGCCGTATTGAAAATTCAGAAATTCATTCAAATTGTGAAGTTCGTAATTCAACGGTTGAAGAAAGCAGAATGAGTGTTGGAAGTAATGTAGGACCCTATGCTCATTTGCGTCCCGGAACTGTTTTGAGCGAAGAAGTTCATGTTGGAAACTTTGTCGAAATTAAAGGTTCAACGCTTGGTAAAGGTACAAAAGCTGGTCACTTAACTTATATTGGAAATGCAACGGTTGGTGAGAAAGTGAACTTTGGTGCTGGAACAATTACAGCAAACTTTGATGGTAAAAATAAATTCAATACTGAAATTGATGACTTTGCCTTTATTGGTTCGAATTCAACAATTATTGCTCCATTGCATATCGGTAAAAATGCCTTAACAGCAGCAGGATCTGTTGTAACAGAAGATGTACCAGATGAAGCAGTCGAAATTGGACGTGGAAAACAAGTGAATAAACTTGGACGTGCTAAAAAAATGCCACATTATCGTGGTCAATAATTAACAAATAAAAGAAAGAGTTTCTCCTGAAGCTCTTTCCTTCGATTTTGATGAGAAAACTATTCTTTAAATTATTTTAAAAAGTTTTCGGAAGAAAGGACACAATGTTAAATTTTGATGATAAAAAATTTGAAGAAAAAACTTTAGCTAGAGAAGAAATTTTTAGTGGGAAGATTTTTCATGTTGTAAAAGACGTAGTTTCTTTGCATGATGGACAAGAGAGTTTTAGAGAACTTGTTTTTCATAATGGAGGAACAGCGATTGCACCTGTTCACAACAATAAGATGATTTTAGTTGGTCAATATCGTAAAGCATTGGAAAAATTTATTTTTGAAATTCCGGCAGGAAAACTTGAAAAAGGTGAAGAAAAAGATCCCAAAGCTGCGGCCTTAAGAGAGCTCGAAGAAGAGACTGGATATCTGGCGCAAGATTTGACAGAAATTACAGCTTTTTATGGGACACCCGGTTTTTCATCAGAGAAAACATATGTCTATTTCTCATCAAATTTAACAAAAGTGGAACATCCAAAACCCGCTGATGACGGTGAGTTTTTGGAACAAATTGAAGTCACTTTAAGCGAAGCAAAAAAAATGATTGAACTTGAACAAATTGCGGATGCAAAAACAATTATGGCTATTTGGTATTGGGAAATGCAATATTTGAAAAAGGAGCTTGAAAATAATGCCTAAACCTCTTTTAACAGACGAAGTAATTGAACAAGCAAAACAGGATAAGAAAAATCTTGAACGCAGATTGCAAAGAGAGCTTGAAGAAGATACTGAAATCGCTGAAAAATACGATAGTATTGAGAAAAATTTAAGCAAAAATGCTGTTTATAAAAGTCGAAGAATTGAAAATGCCAAGGCTCAAAAACGTGGAAAAGCAATTAATAAATGGCTTTTCATCGTTACACTAATTGTTGTTCTATTGGCAGTAGCTTTCTTTTTGTACTACTTTTAGAGAGTAAAAAGATTAGAAAAAAGGTAAAAAAAATGAAAATAGGAATTATTTGTGCGATGGATGAAGAAATTCGCATACTTGTTGAAAACTTAGAAAATGCAGAAAAACATACTCGTCATGGTTTAGTTTTTCATACAGGTTCAATTGGCCGGCATGAAGTGGTCCTTGTCCAATCTGGAATTGGTAAAGTGATGTCTGCTTTGGCAGTTGGATTTTTGGTTGACATTTTTGATGTCGACGCCATTATCAATACTGGATCAGCGGGAGCAGTTGCTCAAGGTTTAGCAATTGGTGATGTTGTAGTTGCCGATAAACTTGCTTATCATGATGTTGATGTTACTGCTTTTGGTTATGCTTATGGCCAAATGGCTCAACAACCTTTATATTTTGAATCAAGTAAATATTTTGTTTCTGAATTGAAAAAAGTTTTAGAAAATGTGCATGTTGGATTGATTACTAGTTCAGATAGTTTTATCAGTAGCTCTAGTAAAATTGCTGAGATTAAAGAGCATTTTCCGGATGTTTTAGCCGTTGAAATGGAAGGGGCTTCTATTGCTCAAGCTGCAACAGCACTTGGAAAACCATTTGTAATTATTCGTGCGATGTCTGATACTGCTGACCATGATGCTAATGTTAATTTTGATAAATTTATTATTGAAGCAGGAAAAAAATCAGCTGAGGGCTTGATTCGTTTACTCGAAGAAATGGTATAAAATTGGAATCTATCTTTTGATAGATTTTTCTTTTTATGAGAACTAAGAGGAAGTGAAATGGGAGAAATCAAGGATAAAAGGTTAGAACTCTTAATTGAGGAAGTTAATATTTTTTTGAATAATGACCAATTGTTTGAGCACTGTTTAGCAGTGGCAAGGACGGCTGAGGCACTGACAGAATAATTAACTGATTCTAATGAAAGACGTTCGCAAGCTTTTATAGCAGGACTTTTACATGATATTGGTGGAATTTATCCAAATGATCAAAGAGTAGAAAAAGCAGAAATTTTTAATATCGAATTACTGACAGAAGAGCGTGAATTTCCATTAATTATTCATCAGAAACTTTCTAAGTATTTGGCGAGTCAACATTTTAAAATTACTGACGAACAAGTTCTGTCAGCAATTGAATGTCATACTACCCTAAGAAAAAATTTTACAGAATTGGACTTGATTGTTTTTCTTGCTGACAAAATTAGCTGGGATGGTGGAGATAATGCGCCATTTAGGCAGGGATTACTGACAGCTCTGTCAGTAAATTTGCAAAGTGCGGCACTTTATTATATTAATTTCATTATTGATGATGGATTGAAAGTTGCCCACCCATGGCTTTTAGAAGCAAAGAAAGATTTAGAAAATCAGCTTTCCTAGCTGATTTTTTTGATAATTTAGATTATAATAGAAGAATGTAAAAAATAATAGAATATCATTATTCAAAATTGATAATGATTATTTTTATCGAAACTTTTGTCAGAAGTTTCGATTTATTGGGAGGTATTATGACAGTAACATCAGATTTCACACAAAAACTCTACGAAAATTTTGCAGAAAATACAAAATTGCGTGCGGTGGAAAATGCCGTGACTAAAAATGGTTTGCTTTCATCACTCGAAGTCCGTGGTTCACATGCAGCAAATTTGCCTGAGTTTTCAATTGACTTGACAAAAGACTCTGTAACGAATCAAAAACAATCTGGTCGTTGCTGGATGTTTGCTGCTTTGAACACTTTCCGTCATAAATTTATCAATGAATTTAAAACAGAAGATTTTGAGTTTTCACAAGCTTACACTTTCTTCTGGGATAAATATGAAAAATCAAACTGGTTCATGGAACAAATTATTGGTGATATTGAAATGGACGATCGTCGTTTGAAATTCCTTTTACAAACACCACAACAAGATGGTGGTCAATGGGATATGATGGTTGCAATTTTTGAAAAATATGGAATTGTTCCCAAAGCTGTTTATCCTGAATCACAAGCTTCAAGTAGCTCACGTGAATTGAATCAATACTTGAATAAACTACTCCGTCAAGATGCTGAAATTTTGCGTTATACAATTGAGCAAGGTGGAGATGTTAAAGCAGTTAAAGAAGAACTTTTACAAGAAGTCTTTAATTTCCTTGCGGTAACTTTAGGTTTGCCACCACAAAATTTTGAATTTGCTTTCCGTAATAAAGATAATGAATACAAAAAATTCGTTGGTAGTCCAAAAGAATTTTACAATGAATATGTTGGAATTGATTTGAATAATTATGTGTCAGTAATCAATGCTCCAACTGCTGACAAACCTTATAATAAGAGCTACACAGTTGAGTTTCTTGGAAATGTTGTCGGTGGTAAAGAAGTGAAACATTTGAATGTTGAAATGGACCGCTTTAAAAAATTGGCCATTGCCCAAATGCAAGCTGGTGAAACAGTTTGGTTTGGTTGTGACGTGGGCCAAGAATCAAATCGTTCAGCCGGACTTTTGACAATGGATTCTTATGATTTCAAATCTTCATTGGATATTGAATTTACTCAAAGCAAAGCAGGACGTCTTGACTATGGTGAGTCGTTGATGACGCATGCCATGGTTTTAGCGGGTGTTGATTTAGATGCTGACGGAAATTCAACTAAATGGAAAGTTGAAAATTCATGGGGTAAAGATGCGGGTCAAAAAGGATATTTTGTTGCCTCTGATGAATGGATGGATGAATATACTTATCAAATTGTTGTCCGTAAAGACCTTTTAACTGAAGAAGAATTGGCTGCTTACGAAGAGAAACCTCAAGTACTTCTACCATGGGACCCAATGGGTGCTTTAGCTTAATTTGCAAACAAAGAACATTTAACTTTAGGTTAAATGTTTTTTTATTGACTTAAAGTTCACTTCAAGTGTTAAAATAAAAGAATGAATATAAAAAAAGCTGCTGAATTATCAGGGATAAAAACAGATAATATAAGGTATTATGAAAGAATTGGGCTGATTCCTAAAATTACACGGACAGAATCTGGAATAAGAAATTTTACAGAAGCTAATATTAGAACTTTGAAATTTGTCAAACACATGCGAGATGCAGGTGTGCAAGTTGAACCTTTGACCCGTTATATGGCATTAGTGAATGAGGGAAATCCCGGAACGAAAGAAGAGAGAATTGAAATTTTGAAGAACCAGGTTGAACAATTGAGAACAGAAATTATTGAAAAGCAATCTGCCTTGGATTATTTGACATTCAAAATTGAAAATTATGATGAAGTGATGTTGCCAAATGAAATTAATTTGAACCAAAGTTCAAAAGAAACAATCAAGATTTAAATAGGAAAAGAATAAATGGAACTTCGATTATTAAAATATTTTTGGACAGTTGCAACTGCTGGAACAGTATCCAAAGCTGCTGAACAGTTATATATTACGCAGCCAACATTATCTAGACAAATTAAAGAACTTGAACGCGAACTAGATACACAACTTTTTATGCGTGATGGGAAAAAACTGATCTTAACTGAAGATGGACAATTTCTTAAAATTAAGGCCGAGGAAATTTTACAGCTGACCAGTAAAACAGTACAAGTTTTTGAAGACCGAAAAAATGCAGAATTATCTGGCCATCTGACGATCGGTGCTTTAGAAGGCTGGACAACTTCCAGTATCGCTAAAACGCTCCAAAGACTGACAAATAAATATCCGTCAATTACTTTTACAATTTTGTCAGGAAATGCTGATGATATCAAATGGAAGATTGACAACGGACTAGTTGATGTTGGTTTTTTGTTAGAGCCAACATCAACTGAAAAATATAATGTTGAAAAAATTGGCTTTCCTGAACGTTGGATGATGCTCACTCAATCCGATTCAGAACTTGCAGAATTAGATGAAGTAAGTCCAGAAATATTTAAAAAGCAAAGAATATTAATTTCAGAACGACCAGAAGTTCGTCAATTTATAGCCGATTGGGCAGGCTGCCAAGTGAGTGATTTAGAAATTATTGGCGGCTTTAATCTCGGTTTTCATCTTTTTGAAATTGCTCGTGCAGGAATTGGCGAAGCAGTTGTTACAGAAGGGGCGCTTATTCGAGATTACCCTGATTTAAAAGCTATTCCATTGAGTCCGGAAGTGAAAACTTTAAGTGTGCTTGCTTGGAAAAAAAATATTCCACTGACTCCTCTTACAAGAGCATTTATTAAGCAATATCTTCAAGATAATGAATAAAAAGTTACTGACAGAAATTAGAGCATATTTGTAAAGACTTAAGTCTCAACAGCTATTCTCAGAAAGCTCTGTCAGTAACTTTTTTGTCAGTATTATGCTCGCAAAGCATAATAATAACTAAAATAAGCATTTCTAATCAGTGAATTTTTATTTTAAAATAAATCTATGAAAAATAAAAAAACATTTGGTCTTATCCTTTTTATTATTTTGTTTTCCTATTTCCTTATTTTAATGGATAACTCAATAATATTTACAAGTAGCTTAAAAATTTCTCAAGATTTAAAAATGAATGAATCAACTTTATCTTGGGTTTCTAATGCTTATACGATTACGTTTGGTGGTTTTCTTTTATTAGCAGGACGCCTGGGTGATTTATTAGGGCGAAAAATAATTTTCCTTCTTGGACTTTTCATTTTTGGATTTTCTAGTTTAGTTGTCGGTTTGTCAACTTCTTCAGAAATGATGATTATTGCCAGAGCAGTTCAAGGGATTGGTTCGGCTATTCTTGCTCCAACAAGTTTAGCTTTATTAATGGATACATATAAAGGGGATTTAAGAGTTAGAGCTATCTCATATTATGGAGCAACTGCGGGAATTGGCTCAAGTTTTGGACTTATTCTAGGCGGCTGGCTCACTTCGGCTCTTTCATGGCGTGTTGGCTTTTTATTAAATGTTCCTTTTAGTTTATTATTAATTAATCTAACTCTTGTTAATGTTCATCAAAGCGATATCAAAGCTAGCAAAATTGACTTTTTGGGAAGTTTTCTGTCAGTCCTTATCTCAGTCCTATTTGTTTTCGGAATTACGGTAAGTAATTTGTTCATCATTATCCTCTCATTCATTTTAATTATCTTATTTATACTTTGGGAAAAAATGTTAACTTATGCATTAATTCCTTTAGAATTATTTAAAAATAAAGTACGGACGGGTTCGTATGTTGCACGCTTTGCCTTTATGATGGCAATGTTGACTTACTGGTTTATTCTGCCGCAGATTATGCAAAAAATGTATCATTTTTCACCATTGCAATCCGGACTTGCTTTTCTTCCTTTAACAATCGTAAATTTTATCGCGGCTCTTTTTCTTCCTAGATTAACTAGAGCATTAGGAAATAGTAAAGTAATGATCCTAGGACAAGTGATTTTACTGACAGGAATGATTTTGTCATTAGTTTCGCAACCAGAATGGGGATATTTCTATGCGATGATTTTTCAAATGATGATTATTGGATTAGGGCAAGGTTGGCTTCTTGCTCCGCTGACGGCAGCGGGAGTAGAAGAGGTCAGTCCAGAATTATCAGGAGCTGCATCAGGTTTGACAAATATGATGCATCAACTTGGAGGACCTGTTGGTTTATCTATTGTTGTGTTATTTAGCTCAAATATTGTTGACTTAAGTGCTTATTATCATTTGGTCATGGGATTCATCACCGCTTTTCTATCAGTAGGCCTTCTTGTCTTAATTTTTACTAGACCAGACAATAATAAAAAATAAAAGGAGAAAAAATGCAAACAAAATTAACATTAAATGATGGCAATGTCATTCCCCAATTCGGTTTGGGACTTTATCAGCTTCCAGAAGGAACAGAAACGCAAAATATTGTAAAAACTGCCTTGGAATTAGGTTATCGTCATCTGGATACGGCACACGCTTATCAAAATGAAACTTCTGTCGGTCAAGCAATTCAAGACTCAGAAATTTCAAATTCTGAAATCTGGATTACAAGCAAGCTTTGGCCTTCTGATTATGAGCAAGCGCCAGAAGCAATTGAGCGAATGCTAAAACGCCTAAAAGTTGAACAAATTGATTTACTCTTATTGCATCAACAGGTTGGAAATTATCGAAAAGCATGGATTGCTTTAGAAAATGCTGTAAAAGAGGGACAGGTGAAATCAATTGGAATTTCAAATTTTGACGGAGAAAGATTAGTTGATTTATTTAATTTTGCTGATATCAAACCGAGTGTCATTCAAGTAGAAACTCATCCTTATCATCAACAAGTAGAATTACAGGAATTTTTGAAACCTTATGGTACAAAAATTGAAAGTTGGTATCCTCTGGGACATGGCGATAAAAACTTACTTGAAGAAAAAATATTTAAAAAAATGGCTAAAAAATATAATAAAACAGTCGCACAAATCATTTTGCGTTGGCATATTCAAGAGGGAATTATTGTTTTTCCACGCTCAACGCTAAAAGAACATTTAGCAGAAAATATAAATATTTTTGATTTTGAATTATCCTGCTCCGAAATAAAAGAAATTCGTAAATTAAATAAAAAACAACCTTATTTTACGATGACCTATGAGGAGCAAGAAAAAAACTTTTTGTCATGGAAACTAGAAGACTAAAGCACAGTTTCTCATGCTTTTATGCAAAAGTGATATACTTTAGAGAGTTAGAACTTTTAAAACAAAAAATAAAATCAAGCCTAGATAGTCTTGATTTTTTCTATATTTCATTGAAAAAAGGAGAATGTGATGAAAAAAATTGCAATTATTGGTGGCGGAATAATCGGTATGACCTTAGCCAATTATTTAGATACTGATAAATTTGATATTAGTCTTTTTGATGATGAAAAAAATCAGGCAACTAAAGCAAGTGCTGGGATTATTTCTCCTTGGCTTTCTAAAAGAAGAAATAAAAAATGGTATCAATTGGCAAAAGATGGTGCAGCTTTTTTTGAAAAAATGAAAAATGATTTTGAGTTAACTG
>OGTL01001742.1_pt1 | contig 18336 bp, 10 predicted proteins | sample 1553601 | NCBI WGS metagenome assembly OGTL01 (sample SAMEA2580112, study PRJEB22360) | human gut metagenome | biome: human gut; feature: human-associated habitat; material: faeces | place: Denmark | collected 2008/2010 | reverse complement strand
TTCTTTTTTGATGCCAGATAAAGTCTCGTCATCTCATCCATGAAAATAGTTTTGTACGTGCTTTTTTAATCACAATAAAAGTATATCATTATGCAAATAAAAAGAGAACCCTACATCACAAGCAAATTTGATGATGCGGATTCCCTCTTTATAAATTAATACCTTTTATTTTTTCATCTTATAATCTGATGGCAGTCTCACTTCTTAATGACAACTGTGGCTTCCACATCCATGCTCACCACATGTATGTCCTTCCCCGTAGTTGTCTTAAATGTCTCTGTGTGTCCAAAGTGCTGGAAAATCTGTCCGTTTTCATATGTTACTGCTATTCTCATAATACCTTCTCCTTTTTCCACTGCATATTTTTGATAAAGCTCCTGCTTGTAACATCCTCCAAGGTTGCAGTCGCTACTTTGACCATCGCAGATTCTGAAATCCCCGCCCTCAATTCTAAGCGGATGTCCATCAATAAGTGCATCTGCTATTTTCTTCCTGGCAATCTCGTAAATTCGTTGAACTGTTGTTCTTGCGATCTGCATAGATACTGCACACTGCTCCTGACTGTAACCTTTCTTGTCCAAAAGACGAATTGTTTCATACTCATCTACCGTCAGAATAATGGGGGCTTTTTTCTCCGTATCATCTGCCGGAAGAAATTCTAAAACATTGGGAAAATGGCAGACTTTTCTGCATTTTATTGGTCTTGGCATAAACTGCTCCTTTCTTGTTATAATATAATAGTTCTATAAAGGGCATATGTCAATAACATTTTTGACATATGCCTTTTTAACCAAATCAAGTAAGTCCCCTGCTTCAATTGCGAAGAGCAAACGGGCATCGGAGAGACTTCTGGAAAGCAGTACGAAATATCTTGAAGAGAAGCTGAAACTCACAGTCAACAGAGAGAAGCTTAATGAGATACTGACTGGTTATCTCCATTACTATGGCATCACTGACAATTCAGAGAGAATTACAGCATTTCGTTATAATGTTATGAAAAGCTACAATTTTAAATATCAGGGGAGATCGAGGTCTCTTATCTTCAAATATTCCACAAGCTTAAAAGACATTCTCAACAGAAACTCTGTCATGGGATCGTTTAAATCGGCTTTACCTATTTCAATGATTTTTTCCATTCGATAAGCCAGCGAATTCCTGTGAATACACAAAATGTTAGCTGTTTCCTTATTGTTATGGAAACACTGTAGATATACCTCAAGTGTATGGTAAAGTTCATTTCCCGTTCTCTGGTCATATTTATTCAGTCTGTAAAGGGCAGGGTGGATATAATCTGCAAGTTTTTCTGGTTCTTTGATCTTGTTCATCATTTCGTAGAACTCAATTTCAGAATACCGATGAATTTGATGCTCCATCGGATACCTTTGATCCCATGATATTTCCTTCTTAAGGTTATCAGGGATTCTGTGATTCCATTCAAGAACTGTCCGCGCCTGCTGATAAGCTCTGTAAAATTCATCCATTTTTGAAAAAACCAGGGAGATTCCTACATCCAGATGATACTCTGCCATCGTTTTAAGCATTATTTTTTGAGTATCTACAAATATAACAGAACTCTGATCTGGTACAAGCAGGACTAGTGCATTGTCGTGGACAGTCATATATGCTTCCGGAAAGATATGTCGGATCACAGGATAAAGCTGCTGCTTTAATTTATTTTCCTTCAAAAATGTCTTCGGTTGGATACAAAGTGCATACATTGCATCAGATACTCGAAGATGAGAAATGGAATCTGCCAATATATCAGCCGGAGTTCCAATCAGCAAGGCTTCAAGAAGCTGCTGGTCCGCACTGGTGTACTGAAACAGTTCAGGATGATAATGTCCAACTACGGAGCTGATTGCCCGGCTTACATCACTCATAGCTGCTAAGTGTTCTGCGGTAAAAGGGATATTGTTTTCTATCATCAGAACAAAACCAACCTGAACACCGTTTAAAAACACTTTCGAACTACATTTACGATATGGTGATTCCGGGCAAGATACTTCAACAGCCTCAATGCTGGCTGAAGCCCCCTGGACAGCTTCCAATGACATTACATTTTTAATGAAATCGTATGTACAATATCCACGTTCAATATTCTTTTTCCATAATTTATCCGTAACCGGAATTGATGTAGAATATGACAGGATACGGAATTTCTTGTCGCAAAATACCAAAGAATATCCTAATTTGATGGATGCAGAGTTAATCACTTCATCCAGGCTATGGGAAGAGTGGCCTTTTCGAACCAGTTCTTCATATAAACTAACCTGTTCATGTGTCTGAAGAAACTGTTTTGCTGCATTAAAAACCGCAAAAAGCTCTTTTGCCTGTACTGTTGCACGATCCGTGCAGGAATAAGGAAAAAGATAGTTTTCTCCACGAACAAGGATACATTGAGAAGGCTGCATATCAGGAGACAAGACATCTGGATAACCAAAATAGACAATATCTGTGGCGTATCCTGTTTGAGTGCCATCCAGCAGCTCTACATCTCGTATTTCATGAAGATCAGTAGAACAATTTAGTATTATGTTAAAAGTTTTTTCATTTTTTAAATAATCAATAAGATCGGAAAACAGCATCTTCATACTCCTCTTTACAATTATTTGTGAAAAATGCACAGTGTTTTGCAGATTATTATTAATTATAGTGCATTGTGCATAAATACACAATGTCTTTTTTATATTTATGCCGTTGTTTTTTTAACAATGAAAATGTTATTTTTAAGCCATAATAATCAAGAGACACAAGTAAAGGAGGGTGTACATGTATCAGGAAATATTTAAACAGGGAAAAATTGGAAATATTACACTTAAAAACCGGCTTGTAATGTCACCGATGGGTACAAGCCTGGCGGAGATGGATGGGTCTCCATCGGAAGACATGATTGCATTCTATGAGGCACGTGCAATTGGTGGCGCAGCGCTTATTATTCCGGAGATTGCAAGGGTAAACGATCTGCATGGTGCAGGGATGATGCGTCAGCTGTCTGTTTCAAAAGACAGACATATCGAAGGTCTTGCAAAGCTTGCAGAAACAGTACATAAATATGGGACAAAGATATTCATCCAGCTGCATCACCCTGGACGTGAAACAGTAACTGCTCTTACAGGCGGTCCGGTAGTATCTGCTTCAGCAATACCGTGCAAATATCTTCAGCAAGAAACAAGGGCTCTTTCAACAGAAGAAGTAAAAGCTTTGATCCAACAGTTTATCTCAGGTGCTGTACGGGTAAAAAAAGCGGGTTGCGATGGAGTAGAGCTTCATGCGGCTCATGGGTATCTATTACAACAGTTTCTTTCCCCTTACACAAATAAACGCGAAGATGAGTATGGTGGTTCCTTTGAAAACAGACTTCGTATGATCACCGAGATCATAAATGGAATCCGTGTACAGTGTGGACCGGACTTTCCGATCGGTGTCCGTTTAAGCGTTGAAGAATTTCTGGATAAAACAGGAGTGACAGAGGATTATATCCATATCCAGGATGGAGTTAAGATTGCAATGGCGCTTGAGAAATGCGGGATTGATTTTATTGATGTGTCTGTTGGTTTATACGAGACAGGAAGTGTATGTGTAGAGCCGATCTCCTTCCCCCAGGGTTGGAGAAAAGATCTGATCAAGGCCGTAAAAGATCACGTTTCTATTCCAGTGATAGGAGTTTCCTGCATACGTGAACCACAGGTAGCTGAGAGTTTTCTGGAAGGAGGTATTGTTGATTTTGTCTCCATGGGAAGAAGCTGGCTCGCAGACGAACAGTGGGGACTCAAGGTACTTGAAGGAAGAGAGAATGAAATTTGTAAATGTATCAACTGTCTGCGTTGCTTTGAGAGCCTGAATGCATGGATGGGCGCGGGTATTCCTGCGGAATGTGCAGTTAATCCACGTGCATGCCGCGAACGTCTTTATGGAAATGCAGAATATGACACTCAGGAACATAAGGTAGTAGTTGTGGGTGGCGGACCATGTGGTATGATCGCTGCTAAAACACTTGCTGAACGCGGCATGAAGGTAACATTGGTTGACCGCCAGAGTGAGCTTGGAGGTACGATAAACCTTGCAAAGAAGCCTCCTTTCAAAGAACGTATGGGCTGGATTGCTGATTATTATAATGTTGAATTTGAGAAACTTGGAGTTGAATTAAAACTTGATATGGAAGCGACTGCGGATAAAATTGCAGAAATGAATCCGGACGCGGTACTTGTAGCAACAGGTTCTAAATCTGTCATTCCAGGATCTATTCCCGGAATAACCGGAGAAAATGTATATACAATCGAAGATATTCTTTCCGGAAAAGCCGGACTGAAGAATAAAAAAGTAATGATCATCGGAGCAGGTGTTACGGGACTTGAAACAGCAGAATATCTCTGTCACGAAGGAAATACCGTTGTACTTGCGGATATGCTTGACAAAGTTGCTCCTAATGCAAATCATACAAATGTTGCAGATGTATGTGGAAGATTGAAAGAATACAATGCCCAGTTCATGATGGCATATGCTCTTAAAGAGATCAAAAAAGATGGAGTTGTACTTGAAAGACTGAACGATAAGATAAATGTGGAAGTTGCTGCAGATGCTGTTGTTCTTTCCCTTGGTTTCCGTCCGGACAACCATCTTGTTGAAGAATTAAAAGAAAAAGGAATCCATGCTCAGGCTATCGGAAATGCTGTGAAAGACGGTACGATTGCTCCTGCATCCAGAAGTGGTTTTGAAGCAGCAAGGAAATTGTTTAAGACATCTGTCAAAACTCCAAGCTTTATCACTGCTCCGGAGGAAATGCCTAATTTCGGTAAGATATCTCTTATGAAAAATCAGGAGGGAATATATCTTGCATACCTCACCGATCCTGCGGCGATTGCAAAGGTTCTGCCTGCACCGTTAAAACCATTTTCCGTGCCTGTAGTTACGGTATCTGTGTGCCATGTTAAGGAGCCTACCTTTGCTGATGATTATTATGAAGCAATCCTTGGTGTTTACTGTACATATGGAACACAGCTTGGATTATATCCAATAGGACTTGTACTTGGGGGAACCGGTGCAGAAATGGCAGTTCAGTGTGGACGTGACAATGGATCAATTCCAAAGAAACTGGGATCTGAATTTGTAATCCGTCGAAACAATGATCATGTGACCGCTCAAGTCTGCCGTCGTGGTACTGAACTTGTAAATATTGATCTCAAGATTGGTGAATATAATAACGCAATGACCGGAATGCTGTATCAGTTCCCAGAAGCCGGTAAAAAGACATATGGCGGTGGTTTCTACTTCCACCTTGACCGCGAACCGGATAAAGAAGGAAAATCACATTTCCAGAATGGTGCTCTGCTTCAGAATCTCTGTGAATACAATTACCATTCATGGGAGCCTGGTTTTGCAGCGATTAAATTACAATCGTCCATTGATGATCCATGGGGAGAACTTCCAATCAGAACAGTCATTGGAGGTGCGTATTCCTCAAATGATCTGATGGTTCATAAACTGAATTTATGTGAAGAGATTGACGCAGATGTTCTGGCACCGTATCTGCTTACCGCACGGTATGACAGAACAGCATTCATGGAAACAGGAAGAAGATAAGGAGGGCATTGCCATGAAGTTTGAAAACAAAGTAGCAATCATTACCGGTTCAACAAGAGGAATCGGAAGAGCAACCGCAGAACTCTTTGCAAAAGAAGGAGCAAAAGTCATAGTTGTTGGAACAAAGGAAGAACTGGGAGAAAGCTGTGTGAATGAAATCAAGGCAGCCGGAGGAGAAGCAATTTTCTGTAAAACAGACGTGACATCTGATGAAAGTCTTGATAACCTGGTTAAAACAGCTCTGGACGCCTACGGAAAAATAGACATTCTCGTTAATAATGCAGGAGTAGGCGGAACAACTGCCAATATGGATCAGATCACAATGGATGAATGGAACACTGTTCTTGCAACAAATCTCACAGCACCATTTGTTCTTTGCAAGAAACTAATCCCTATTATGGAAAAACAAGGAGCTGGAACCATCGTCAATGTAGCTTCCATGGCAGCAACCGCAGCTGGCCGCGGAGGGCTTGCTTACACTTCTGCTAAACATGGCCTTCTTGGACTCACCCGTCAGATGTCATTGGATCATGGACGTACAGGAGTGCGTATAAATGCTGTTCTTCCAGGACCGATTGCAACAGATATGATTGCACGTGTGCTTGCAATTCCACAGCATCCGGTAACAATGAAGATTGGAATGAGTCCGGCAAAACGTCCTGGAGAACCTATCGAAGTAGCACAGGCCATTGCATTCCTTGCATCAGACGAAGCTAGTTTCATCCATGGAGCAGCTTTGGCTGTAGATGGCGGATATACGATATTTTAAAAATAATTGATATGCATTAGAAAAAGGAGTCATTTGGACTCCTTTTTTCAGTACGTAGGATCTGACTGCAGAGATAAATCAAAATATAGTACCCTAAGGAAAATCATCCAAGTCTAACGTACTGTCAGTACATGAATTCTTAAATAGGAGAGAACTATGTGCAGCAGATATTACATTGATCCCGGTATGACGGAAGATATTTCCAGAGTGGTACAGAACATAGATGGGAGGATCTGGCTGGCACAAGGAGATACCCGTCCGACCGATGTCGCACCGGTCATTGGACAGTCAGAACATGGACTGGAACTGGGTATATGCAGATGGGGATATCCCCTGTCAAAAAGCAAGGGTCTGGTCATCAATGCAAGGGTAGAAACTGTTTTGGATAAACCTTCTTTTCAAAACGGGATCTTATATCACCGGCTGTTGATTCCGGCAGGCGGTTTCTACGAATGGAATTCCCTGAAAGAAAAGAGTATCTTTACCAGACTGGATTCCTCTGTGCTGTACATGGCAGGGTTCTGTGACTGGTTTGATAATAGCAAAATGCCTGTACTTCTGCAGGCTTAGTCTTAATTTCTGTGATTTCATATTCGCCCTGGTCAAGGTTTTTAAAACTTCCAAATCCGTATTTCGTCCTTGTTTCCATATAAATCCAGTAGTACAATATGTTTATAAACATAAAGGAGGATTTGATTACCATGAAGAGAAAAAGGTTTTCCAGATTACTATTCTTAATGCTGACTATCATGATTACTGTTACGTTTTACCAGCCAGCCCAAGCAGCTTCCGGTAAATACACCGGGACCTACACAAAAACATGGTCTGTTTCAAGCAATATGACGGTCACCATCAAGCCGAGCTATTCCGTCATTGTAAATAAGGTTACCAGTACCAAAGTCAGGCTTCAGCTTGAAAAACTGGGAGTCAATGGTTCGCCTATCTATGCGACTGCTCCCATTACAGCAAAGCGTAAAGGAAACACAGTTTCTTTTAAGTGGAAAGATACATGGGGCAATTCCGGCACTGGAACATTAAAATTGTACAAAGGATACGTCAAATTAAAAGTAAAGCAGACATATACCGCCAGGTGGAATCGGAGTACTCTGGATACAAGCGGAAAATATATGAAAATCTACCGCCAGAGTGGTAATACAAAAATGGATAATATAGATTTATAACAACAGGGCAGAAACAGTTTTAATGCTGTTTCTGCTCATTTGTTTGGTTAATAAATTTTTGTCATTTTGGAAGTGTCCATAAAATTTATTTTCCGAATTTCTCCAATGTCTCCAGTACTCACATCCGGACAAAACGTGTAATCTTTTGTCTGGTTCCCAATAGTCACACGGGCATACCAGTGTTCGTTCCAGTTCCCGTCGTAATAAAGATTGCTTATCTTGTCGAAACCACCGATCTCTTTTGCTATGGCACACAGGATTGTTGGGGTTGTAGAGAATGTCTGGGTCTGACTTTGCGAAGTACAACTAAAAGGATAAAGCAGAGTTAAAAGATCTATAAAAGAAGTATAAAATCGGAAATAGAGTGGAAAGAGAGAAGAAAAAAGCCAGAGTTCCTGCTATAATACCTACATCAATGTTTGAGGCACTTTTTTCTGTTCCTTTTTAAAAGGCTCTGCTCTGGCAGTTCTTTTGACCAGGGCAGAAGACTGTCGATAACGGATGGATCTTCCAGATGATGATTGTTTGGCGTTTCAGTGAGCAGATATTTCAGATACTCATAGACATCCAGTTCATTCGCTCTGGCGCTTTCCACCAGTGTATATAATACTCCATTTGCAAATGCTCCTTTCGGAGTATCAGCGAACAGCCATGCAAGAATGTCTGAGTCTGACCCTATGAAGTACAACTGAAATAAAAAAAGAGCCGTTCATTGATAAGCAATCCAATATAGACTTTGGAAAATATCTAGTAAAAAGAATCAAATATGTAGTTGTATAAAAGTATCATACACATAGGGGAGGAAAATCTATGGAACGCATACATATTGTTAAAAAAAGTGTAACAAAGTTAGATGTCGATTGTGTGGTTAATGCTGCCAATGAAGGATTGTGGGCAGGCGGTGGAGTATGCGGAGCTATTTTCAAAGAAGCCGGATATAATGAATTGACAGATGCTTGCACGAAGATAGGTCATTGCGATACAGGAAATGCTGTGATCACACCAGGGTTTCAGTTGAAAGCCAAATATATTATTCACGCTGTTGGACCACAGTGGCATGGTGGCAGTCATAATAAAGAACATTTGCTTCGAAAATGCTATCAAACGGCATTGCTTTTAGCACGGGATAATGGATGTAAATCTATAGGATTTCCTCTAATTTCCTCTGGTATATATGGTTATCCAAAGAAAGAAGCGTGGCAAGTGGCACTAAGGGCAGTTGCAGATTCTCTTGATTCTTTTGTGGATATGGAAGTCTATTTTGCTGTATTAGATGATACGATGCTTGCTATGGGACAGGAAATATATCATGCTATGTTCGATTATACAGGTGATTCATTGTTGGTATCTATTGATAAAGAAAAGCTGTGGCAGTGTATAGAGCTGTTGTGTAAAATACGGAAAATTGAATGGAAAACACCGCCATCAAAAAATGGATTGAATTATTTTCCCTTTCCAATCTATCCAGAGGGGATTTGGCAGGTGTTTAACCTTATGAAGCCGGATAGAGATTATGGAAAACATATGGAACAACAGCCGAGAAACATAGTACCAAGTGAGATGTCTGTAGAGCAGATTAATACAAGACTCACCTTGATTCAAAGGAGTGAACGTTTCGGTGATGGTAATGTTGCAGCAGAAATAGAAAATGGTAATTTGTTAAAAATGTTACTTCGCTTAGATGATCTTTTGAATAAAAGCGTAAAGAACTAGAATTTGCTTGAAAGAAGGTGAGGCAACACATTTGTAGCATTGGGGTCTGACACCAATGTGGTCAACCTAGCGTCAACTTAGGGACATATTAGCAAATAGCCTCCAATGCAAACTACAAAATAAATCGGTTTATGATAGAAAACAGTTGCTGTTTTGTTGGAAACCAGAAGATTTATAAAAATGACCGCACTTAAATAAGCCTATTGATGAATGCTGGTTCTATTTTAAAAAGAAACTTTTTTATTTCGGAAATGTGAACGTCCCTTGGATTTCAATTTCTTCCTTGGAAATGACCTTCCGGGCAGGAGCTGTGATCTGCAACGTACAGCATCTGTATATAACTGTTCAATAATTGAAAGCTCAAACAGTCCGCAGAGTATTTTGGGAACAATACTTTTGATCCGTCCAATGATAAATGCACGATTGGCCTGATAACGGAACTTATTTGTGCTTTTGACAGAAATCTGTATTTCCTCATCTGCTTCATTTTTTATAAGGGAAGCCAGATTCGATAGAAGCATATTTATGTAAAATTCCTGCTGTATAGATACTGCAGTAGCACCGGAAAACTCTTCCATGGCAAAGCGGCTTTTTAATTCTTTGTACTTAAGTTCTACAGGCCATCTGTAGAAGTAAAGTTCCTGGAACATATCTTTTGTAACAGCAGGATCAAACAGGTTTGTTGCAAGATATTCTTTTGTGCCATCATCAAGCGGAATCTCAAGGACACGTATAGGTACATCGGAAGTACCTTCTTTTGAAGTTCCCTGAAGAATGGAAATCATATCACCATTGCATTTTTTAGATAAATTGATTCCCTCTTTCAGTCTCATAACACAGAGATGCCCATGCTCTGCACAGTAGCGGAACATATCTTCTGAATAATAACCTCTGTCAAAAATAATAATACTGTTGTTATATAGTCCCATATCTTCAAGAACTTTAAGATGTTCTAATGCAGCTGCTCGTTCAGAGGAAAGAAATTTATGGATAGATGCATGAAGGATATAATCATCCAGAACATCATAAATTATTGAAGCCAGTCCCATGGTATAACGTCGGTTTGGATCAGGATAGCTGGACATTTCGCCAAAGAAATCAAAAGTTGATTTTGAATTCGGAAGTTCGATCCTGGAACCATCTACTGCAAAAAGATGATAACCCTGCCACAGCTTTCTTGAAGGGATCTGGCTGTAAAACAGATCAACAGAAAGGTAATAAAGTTCCTTGAACAGTGAAGGATTAATGAACTGTCTGGCTTTGGAAAGTGCCTGTTTTGAAACATCCGGAAAAGAAAGCGTGCCCAGTTCTTCTCTGATCTGTGAAAGATTCTGGAACATGGAAGCTTTTGAAGAGAAGAACAGATAAATAATAACTTGCAAAAGTGAAAGTTTTCTTCGCCGTACAAAATGTTTTTCCACCCGATGGGGTTCCAGTTTAACTTGATCTGTGATATAATCTTTAATGGATTGGACGATATTTTTACAAATATTAGTTCGACTCATATGGCATACCTCCTACGTATTGGAATAGATAAATATTTCGCTGGTAACGTAATATTGCTTAATCTATAAACCACATATTTAGGAGGATATGTCAAGATATTTATATAAAAAAATCCAGAATATAAGCCCAGAATCGTTGAATTTTCAGCATTCTGGGCTTAAGTTGACCACATTGGGGTCTGACCCCGAGAATTTCTGTTCCACCTCACTTCAAATTTATTCACTTACAAATTTTAACATATTTGCATTCTGATATTCTAGTATTGAATGGAATAATTTTGTTGCCTAAAATAAAATTTTAGAGGCGATGGTTATCCAAACTTATTGGGGTTGATATGTATGTCGAATATGGTATAATATTGTAAAATTCCAAAATGTGAGGAACTTACGATGTTTTTGAAAAATATTACACTAGAGAACATAAAAAAATACAAAATTAAAAGTACATTTTCATTTGAAAAAAATTCATTTATTAATACTGTTAGTGGTAAAAATGGTTCTGGAAAGAGTACAATTTTTGATAGTATAGTATTATGTCAAAAGGCTTTTTTTGCAAATTTGCTTGAGCCTGAAGATGTTTTAATTATTCCACAAGATTTCAATAATATGTCCAAAAGAGACCAAGTTTCTAAAGAATTTGCTTCCCTCGCTTCCGAAAAAACAGCCTCTATCTCTGTAACATTAGGTTTCGAGAAAGAAGAGCTAATTAACGTAAAAGAATTCACAAGCAACTCTCCTATTGAATTTGTCACTATTTTCCTTACAGGATATAATATAATAGAAACAAAATGTGAATGGTCAATTTCAATAAAAACCGAAAAAGAGAAAAAAATTTTATCCGCTTTTTGGAACTTAGAAAATCCGACAAACATAATTGTAATGCTAAATGCTGATAAGAATGTTTATGAAGAGGATTTTGGTTATCAAAAGATTAATATGATAGCTGAAACAAAAGAAAATCCCATAATCAATTTTATTATGGATTCTCGAAATATTTATCAACATATGTACGATATTATGTTCAATGCATATGTTTATCAACGTATCAATCCTCAAAAGCCACGACGTGATGAATTTGTAAATCAAAGTATTAAAATGTTTTCAAATATAATGGAAAATGTTTCAGTAAGCAATTTTTCAGGAAAACAAATCGAAAACCAATTCATTTTACTAGCAAAAAATGATGTAAAATATGATATTAGAAATATGAGCTCTGGTGAAAAACTTATCTGGTATGTAATTTTGGTTTTAAATTATCTAAAAAATATAGGATTACTTATCATTGATGAACCAGAAAATCACCTGCACGAACAACTTGCTTGGAAACTAGTCCTTTTTCTACAAGATATTCTTGCTCAATCTGAAGGCAGTGTAAAAATTAGTCAAGTTTTCTTGATTACACACGCCAAAAATTTAATTTATAATAACTTTTCTGTTGGTAGCAATTATTTAGTCAACTCAAATACATTTTGCATTATCAATCAAGATGAATGTGAAAAGATATTACGAAATTGCGGAATCAGTTTTGTAGAAGAAAAAATTCTATTTGTTGAGGGAAAAACCGAGATAGATCATTTGGAATTTCTCTGTTCTCAGCAAAATATAAAATTAAAACAACTTAACAATTGTACTGAAATTATTCAAGTATACAAAAGTTTGTTACACGTAAAAGAACTTCTTACAGTTCCCAAATTTGTTTTTATGCTAGATCACGATACACGCAATGATGAGGAAATACAAGAACTTCGCAATCTCGACAATGACTTTTTCGATGAACATATCGTATTTCTTCCAGTACATGAAATCGAAAACTATTTACTGGATGAAGAAATTATCACCCAAATTATAAATCATTATTTAGAAGATTGTTCTGATAAGCAGGTTTCTACAAATGATATCTTACAAAAAATGAAAACCATTGCCGACGAATCCTTAGATGTCACAAAGAAAAAATACATAAATTATGAATTAGATACAACAATAAAAGGACTTGCAAAATTAGTAAATCAAAGAGAAATTTTGATTTCTTCAAAAGATCAATATTCATCCTATATTCATCAGTTATTATCTGAGACATCCATAAATCCTTATATAGAAAAAATGATTACAAAATATGATATTATGTCTCAAAAATATTCCGGCGAAAATTGGAAAAATAACTGGAAATCTCTCTGTGATGGAAAAATTGTATTTAACAGATTATGCGGTTTGCTTGGTCCGCAATATAATATGAATGTATCTATTTTGAAAGAAAAAATATTCAGAAACATAATAGCCAACCCTTATTCAGAATTTTCAAAGCTTTGGGACAAAATAATTCAGAAATTATAGAGATAGTATGAAACTTTTTCTGTAAAATAATGTTTGAAATATTGCACAAATAAACTCACATAAATGGTTTCCGCACTACCAGACAGATGGATTCCCATCTGCCGGAATTGCGATATTACTATACGGTTCTTCCGCAATTTCCCGAATTTAAGCGTAAAGAAAATTGGCAAGTATTAATTGATAATCCTAATTCATGAAGTTATGTAATACGGACGTTTGTGGAAAAACCTTCTGTATATTCCGTTCCAAGTGGTTCTTCCGCAATTATCCGTTTTAGCTCTTTTAGCATGATCAGATATATAGTATAATGTTTGTATTAGGATGTATGAGGAGAATTATTTATGGCAAAGTCTAATAATACATTATGCTTAGATAAATTTTACCCGGAAAAGGATTTGATGATAACAGATATTGATCAGTAAAGTGATAAAATTATAATTCAGATGAAATCAACTTCAAGCAGCTGTAAATGTCCAAAGTGTAATCGTATAACACAAAAATATCATGGAACATATACTCGTAAAGTACAGGATTTACCTATTTTAGGAAAAAATGTTCAACTTGAAATTTGTTCACATGAGTATGCATGTTTGAATGACGAATGTGAGGTTATTTCTATTGCTGAGACTTTTGATGGATTCCTTAATAATTATAGTCGTATGACAGAAAGATGTGCTGATTTTATCTGTACATTGGCTCTTGAAACCAGTTGTGAAGGCTGTGCCCGTGTCTGCCGCACATTAGGGATAAAAACTAGTGGTGATACCGTAATACGATTACTTTTAAAAAGATATGAATCTCTTCCCCAACCGGAAGTTAGTGATGTAATAGGTGTGGATGATTTTGCATATAAAAAGTGCCATACATATGGGACTATCATAGTAAATGAAAAAACGCATGAGCCTATAACATTGTTGGATGGAAGAAATGGGGATACATTACGGGAATGGCTTAAGAATAATAAGAATGTTAAAGTGGTTACAAGAGATAGGGCAAGTGCATATGCGAAAGTAATATCAGAAGAATTACCCGATGCAATGCAGGTGGCAGACCGATTTCATTTACATCAGAATCTACTGGAAACAATAAAAAAAGCTCTGAATCAAGAAATCCCTGCAACAATAAGTATCCCACACAATGATACATCTATCGATGCAGAAGAACATTGTAAAAAAAATTGCATCTGATGTGGATAATTATGCTGCTTTTTCAGAAAAACGTTATCAAATGATCTGCCAAATACAAAATTTTTTAAAAGAAGGCTGTAGTTACCGTGAAATTGCCAAACGTATGGGAATAGGTCGCAACACAATTGCAAAATATCGTAAAGGTGATCCAAAAGAATTAAGTATATATGGAATTCATCAACGCAAACTGGATCCATTTCATGATTTTATTATAGATTGTCTTAAAGAAGGATGGAGTAAAAGCAAAACTGTAAAAGCAATATACGAAAAAGGATATTCTGGATCCAAAAGCAATGCTTTTGATTATTTGTGCAAAATAGAGCAAAAAGAAAATAAATGTTTTGAGCCACAGCCATATGTCAGAACAATGACAGAGTGTTTAAAATACAAAACCGGCAGTAAGGGAAAAGATAAAGATTATATTACACGAGAAGGTGTGTTTAGGTACATGTGGATGAATACTGAACTTTCAGATAATCATAAGGAATATATTTATGAAAAGTATCCAAATATTTGGGAACTTCAATGCTGCATAAGAGAGTTTAGAAATATTTTTAAAAATCATAATGTGCCAATGCTCTATTTATTTGTTGAAAAATATAGTAAAAGTCTTCTTAAGCCATTAAGAAGTTTTGCTGAGGGATTAAAAAGAGATATAGATGCAGTTGAAAATGCTGTAGCATATGATTACAGTAATGGATTTGTGGAAGGAACTAATAGCAGATTAAAAATGATAAAACGTACAATGTATGGAAGATGTGGCAGGCAGTTGCTTGAAGCAAAGTTGAGGTACATGGGATATAACAATAATAACGGATAATTGCGGAAGAACCTGCCGCACCGTAATATTCATTCTTACGGTATTTCATGGGGTCTGACCCCGAGAGGCTATTCTCAATATCTTTTACAAGGACAATATCTCAAAATCATAGCTTTTTCTGTCCATATCTGTTAAAATTGACAATGATTAATATACAGGGGCTGCTGCACATGCAAGTGCGGCAGTCCCTGTCGAATGGATGAGGAAAATTAAAATGAACACAACAGCAAATCTTGGCAAGGCACCCGTACGCACTCTGGTGCTCCAGCTTGCCATCCCTTCTATGACCGCGCAATTTGTCAATGTACTTTACAGTATTATTGACAGGATGTATATCGGACATATTTCCGAAAATGGCGCACTGGCTCTTGCAGGTGCAGGCATATGCGGTCCTATCGTTACACTTCTCACTTCTTTTGGCACCCTGGTAGGAATCGGAGGTTCCATTACCATGGGAATCCGAATGGGCGAAAAGAATCACAAAAAAGCAGAACAGGTACTGGCAAATTCTTTTCTGATGCTCAGTATTTTTTCTGTTCTGCTGACTGTCAGCTTTCTTCTGCTAAAAGATAAGCTGCTTATGTTGTTTGGCGCAAGTGGGGCTACTTTTCCCTTTGCCAATACCTACCTGACTATTTATACAACAGGTACCTTTTTCGCACTGATGGCTACAGGGCTTAATTACTTTATCAACTGTCAGGGATTCCCCCTTGTGGGAATGTTTACCGTACTGATCGGCGCAGGATGTAACATCCTGTCAGACCCGATTTTTATTTTTGGTTTTCATATGGGAATTTCCGGTGCTGCCATTGCAACCGTTATTTCGCAGATACTCTCCTGCATCTTTGCAATGACCTTCTTATTGGGAAAAAAGGTTCCTGTAAAGATTACCTTCGGACAGTACAACTTAAAAGTCATAAGGAAAATCCTTTCTCTGGGATTTTCTCCTTTTCTGATCCTGGCCACAGACAGCCTGATCCTGATCTTTATGAATACAGTGCTCCAGAAATATGGTGGTGCTTCCCAGGGCGATATGCTGATCACCTGTGCCACCATTGCTCAAAGCTATCTGCTTCTGATCACCTCACCTATGATCGGGATCAGCGGAGGTACACAGGCAATCCTGAGCTACAATTACGGTGCCAGATGCGTAAACAGGGTCAAGGACGCAGAAAGGAACATTCTGGGAGTAATGCTTATCTTTACCACCATCATGTTCCTTCTCTCCCGGTTTATTCCCCGGTACTTTGTTCTTCTGTTTACCACTGATCCACAGTATATCAGATTCTCTGTCTGGGTCATCCGTACCTATACACTGATGATCATTCCGCTAAGCTTCCAGTATGTCTTTGTAGACGGGCTGACTGCCCTGGAATGTCCAAAGACAGGACTTGCGCTCTCCGTTACCAGAAAATCTCTTTTTGTGATCAGTGCAGCTGTCCTGCCTTCTTTCTTTGGTGCAAAAGCGGCTTTTTTCGCAGAACCTGTTGCTGACGGAATCTCTTCTGTCCTCTCAACAATTGTATTCCTGCTTCTGATCAACCGCCACCTGGATAAACGCTGCCGGATGGACAAGAAAGAGAGCCTGTAAATTACTCCTGTATCTCCGCATTTGAGAGATACAGGAATAAGTATGATTGTGCAGCAATCTATCAGTACTGCTGTTTTCTGGATCTCCTCCAACGCAAACAGACTGTCCGGTTCATTGCCCACATAGCGTCCCACCACATCACGGAGAAGATTTCTCGCCAGACGCCTCTGCCCTGTATAGATCAGGACAAATCTCTCATCCAGTTCCTTCTTTGTCTGCGGTGAAAGCTCTATGTGTGCTACCTGAAGCTGCTGTTGAAGCCCAGGCATGGAGGTAATATATTTAAGACCAGATGTAATACCTCCGACCTGATCCTGCCATCCACCTCCTGTGGACATGATCTGCTCCATTGCCAGTACATGGGCATATAAATCTTCTTCTGTATATGCGATTCCCATAAATTCAAACACTGCCTTCACACAGGCTGCCGAAAGAATAGATGAGGTGCCAAGACCGGAACCTTTGGGAACATTTGTTACCTCAGAATGCATAACAAAACCACTGCCAAGACGTTCCAGTATTTCACCCAGAGTATGTCCCTCCCTGGGAATGATCCCACAGGCAAGAAGACAAGCCTTCTGCAGGGCAAAAGGATCATAAGGGTCACCTGTAGCCTGCAAAGGCTCAATCGTGTCAAACTCTCCATGAACATCCATATCCCGGCTGTCAAAAACCACCTTCTGCTCAGGAATCCTCTCCAATGTCACCTCCACCGGCTTCTCCCCGTTCAAAAGAATAGCGGCATTTAATACAGTCCCGCCCTTTTCATTACAATAGGGCGGCGTATCACTCCAGCCACCTCCCCAGTTCACACGGAGCGGCAGTCTGACTGTATGATGATCTGTGACAATCCTTGCCTGTTCATTATAAACAAGGCTTTTGATCGTCGCTTCCAGAACTTCCGACTGAATAATGCGGAAACATTCCTGCACCTCATTCTCATCCTCAAGGATCACTCCCAGATAATAATGCAGACGCATTTTTTCACCGAAATCTGCTTTTCTCAGACGCTTTCTCAGCCATTCCTTCTGAATCTTTGTCAGAGACTGCAGCTTTCTTATACTCCCTGCAGGAACCTGATCTCTGATTGCCTTTGCAATCCCGTCCATAGTTACCAGATCTGCCATCCGCTTATTCCACGCTATGATAGCATCCGGATCCGCCTCATTAAATCCGGCGCAGAGAGACTTGTGGGAAGCTGCAGTCCATAAAGATCTGTCAAAATCTTTCCCTCCTGTGACAATCTCATAAAGTTCCAGTGCCGCATCTGTTGCCTCCCGGATCGTATCTGCCTCCTGATACAGCGCAGCAGACCACAAGGTATGTGCCTGTCCGTTCTCCTCCCAGAATCTCACTCCAAGTGTATCTTCCAGTTCATCCAGATCCCTGCCAAACAGCCGGTTCTCCTTAGGATTATCATTTACACCAAAAATACGAACAATAAATTTGCCGTTTCTCTGCTTCAGCCCATGAAGGACAACATTATCAGGAATAACCTGATCCTGCACATCTATGTAAGAGAGCACACTGTGGCTGCCAATCCTGGAATTTCCATGCACATAGGAAACCTCCAGATAACAGTCCTTCCCAACAGATGCCCTGCTGCTCAGTACACTGTTATAGCCAGACACATCACTGCGAATACTGCTTCCCACTTTC
>OGTL01001689.1_pt1 | contig 18728 bp, 13 predicted proteins | sample 1553601 | NCBI WGS metagenome assembly OGTL01 (sample SAMEA2580112, study PRJEB22360) | human gut metagenome | biome: human gut; feature: human-associated habitat; material: faeces | place: Denmark | collected 2008/2010 | reverse complement strand
CCGGCCCCGGCCTGCGTCCTCCATGACGCAGTTGCCCCGGCGGCGCATCTCCTCCGCCTCCTCCTCAGTCATAAAGGTACCGATGGGCTTGGAGGGATTCTGGAAAGCCGGATCCGCCGGGTCTACCTCCACCTGGGTGAGGACGGTGGCCACGGGCTTTTGGATGCCGCGGTTCAGCAGTTCCTCCCGCAGGGAGTTCTGCAGGTCATAGCCGATATACCCCTGGCTCATGGCACCGCAGACGGAAAGCGGGCACGGGATGTACTTCTCCGGATAAGAGCGCGTGAGCTCGGTCATGGCGTTGGCGATCATACCAACCTGGGGACCGTTGCCATGGACGACGACGACCTCGTTGCCCTGCTCGATGAGGCCGAGGAGGGCGTGGGCGGTGTTGCTCACGGCCTCGATCTGCTCGACGGGGTTGTTGCCGAGGGCGTTGCCGCCAAGGGCGACGACAATACGATCGGGCTTGCCAAGAGGCTTAGACATTGCTGGAATCCTTTCTGTAAAAGGCCTACAACCCATTAATAACCCGCGTCCGTGCGATACGCGAGTTTATTAAGGTTTATATTCTCTTTATCGCTCATTTTATTCATTTTGAAAATAGCGGAACGGTGAACGGTCGTTTTTGTCCGCTCAGCGTACAGAACACCAGCTCAGACATATCTACGCCATTTACGTGCAACTTTATTTAAATGCAGCGAAGATTATGTCGGATTATGCAAACTACATCTCTGCTAAACACAAAACGGACAGCGCAATATCTTACTCGCGCTATACGAGATTCTATGCACTTATAAGTCGAGTATGCACCCCTGCAAAAACAAGGGACCTTTCATCCAGCATAAGGAATAAAGAAGGGCTCCGAAAAGGCGGCAACAGCCAAGTCCCCCATCCATCCCCAAAGTGGCGCGAGGTTTCGCGGCAAAGCCGCGAAGCAGCGAAGGGGGCGGAATTCCCGGCCAACTACGTCCTTCATCCGCCCACACAATCCGAGGACGTAGTCGTAGCAGGATCTGAGGGCTAACCTTCGCGGACACTCCGCAGGACGAAAGAACCCCCGCCGCACGAAGTGCGCAGCAGGGGTCCTTTCATGTCCGAGGACGCGCTGGGAAGTTACCCCATGCGGACGGCGGACAACTATGTAGCCCTGGACTAGAACATGCCCAAGAAACCATGCACAAACAGCGCGGCCAGAGCGGCACCGACAAACGGCGCAATGCCAGGAACGAGCAGACCGTACTTCCAGTTGTTGTCAGCCTTGTTCTTAATCGGCAGCACCTGATAGGCCATGCGAGGACCAAGGTCACGCGCCTGGTTCATGGCGAAGCCGGTGATGCCGCCCATGCCCATGCCAACGGCCCAAACGATCAGGCCGACGCAGATTGCGAGCATCAGAACGTTCTCGCCGGCGCGGTTAGCGGCAGCAAGGATGGCGCTGATGAACACAAAGGTGCAGATAGCCTCGCAGAAGAAGTTGCGAGCATAGTTGGTGCCCTCCGTGGTGGGGTTGGTCGAGAAGATGTTGCGCTGGGCAACGGGATCGACAACACCATCGGAAGCCTTGAACTCATCGGCATACATAAGCCAAGCGATTACGGCGCCCGCAAAGCCGCCGAGCATATCGGCAATCATGAAGGGGATGCAGCTGCTCCACGGCACCAGGCCGACGATGCACTGGGCAAGCACCATAGCGGGGTTCATGCACACGGCGCCGCCAAAGACAAACAGGCAGACCGAGATGCCAAAAGACCAAGTGGTGATGGCAAACATGTGGCCGGAGCCCTGATACTTGGTGCCCTTGAGCACCGTATCGCAGTGCACGCCCACGCCAAAGATGATCATGAGGGCCGTTGCGCCGAATTCGCAGAGGAGTTTGGTAAGCATAAAACCTTATCTTTCTTGTCGGTTATAAACGATTCGTTTAGGCCGCGCACTAGTGCTGCGCAACAACAACGCCCAGGCCATCGGGAATGACGGCAACCTTGGCATCGGCACCCTTCATCTCAAAGGCGAGCTTGAGCGCCTCCTCGATAGTGTTGACCGGCGTCATGTGCATATCCTTGAGCATCTGGTGATCGCACAGGTCGGTGACCATGATCACGGGGTGATGCGCCAGGATGCGGGCAAAGATCTGGCTCGTCCACTGATCGGGCAGGGTCTCGTCCTTGGGACGATCGATGCAGGCGCGCTCAAACTCTGCCGGATCGTTGTCGGCGATATTGTGATAGAAGCCCTCGCCACCGTGACCGTCGGCACAACCGACGACATCGATGATCACGCCGCCCTCAGGAAGCGTGGCCTCGGCAGCGCACATGCCCTTCACGGCCTGATAGATGTTCTGATCGAGCGGATAGCCACCGTTGGTGGTGATGGCAATCTCGCACTCGACGGGCTCAACGCCGGCAAGGCTCTTCACGAACTCGCAGCCAGCCTCGTGCGCCTTGTGGATGTCGCCGGCAAAGGAACCGATGACCTCGTGCTTGCCGTTAAGCACCACGTTAAGCACAAAGGCGAGGTGGGCCATCTCAGCGGCGGCAAACATGTCCTCGCTCACGTGGTTGTGGCACAGGTTGCCGGCACGCGAGTGGGAATCATTCACAAACTGACCGTTGTGGTTGTACATGATGGTCTTGTAGCTGGCAATGCCGGGCAGGACGGACTTGCGGCTACCAGAGAAACCAGCAAAGAAGTGCGGCTCAATAAAGCCCTCGGCAAGCAGCAGATCGCAATCGGCAGCAATCTTGTTGATGATGCACTCGCCACCAGAAGGCAGGGTGCCGATCTTTTTCATCATGCTGTCGTCAGTCGCGACGTGCATAACGATTTCCTCGTTGGCAACGATCTCCTCGCCGTACTTGTTGACGAGCTCCTCGTGCGTCGACGGACGATGCATGCCGGTCGCGACCAGGATACGCACACGCGCCTCGGGAGCGGCAGCGTGGATGTGATGCAGCAGAATAGGCATCGTCACACGCGAGGGAACGGGACGCGTATGATCGGAGCTAATGATGACGATATCCTTCTTGCCAGCACAAAGCTCCTCGAGCGAAGGCGAGCCATAAGGGTTGGCAAGTGACTCCTCTACCAGCTCTTCCTGAGATTTTGTGGTCTTAAACTCGTTTTGATGACCTTCCATCACACCCGCGAAGTTCTTATCCTCGAGCTCTAGATGTAACGTCTTGTGGTCAAACGGTAGTTCACATTCAAACAATGCCGAGCGCCCTCTTCCTTTCAACTGACACACTAGATAAACCGTTGGAAGGATACGCCGCTCATCGATAAACACCACCGTCCACCGACTCATTAACACAACGTTCATATTTGACCCACAACAAAACGGCCGCGATCCCAAACGGGACCGCGACCGCTACAGTCATAAGGCGAGAAGCGCACCTAATTCTCTCCAGCCCCAATCCCTGAAGACCGAGGACGAAGGGGCCCAATGGGTTTCCCGCTGAATGCATTCCGCAGCACGAAGCCCTTTCCAAACGCGCGAAGTGCGCCATTATTTCCCCAGCCAGTAATCCGCCGAAGACCGGACATCGAAGGGTCCGCCATAAGTTTACTTTTAGGCACACTCCGCAGGACGCAAGAAGCCCTCGCCGCACGAAGTGCGCAGCGAGGCTTTTTGCATGCCCGAGGACGATTGGGGAACTAAGCCCTCGTCCCTCCCAGCTTGACCTACTCGAGGCCGTCGCCCTTGTGGCGTTAGGTCTGAAAATAATAAGAAGCGTTGGCAACGGGGGCCTTCGCGCTGCGGAATGATTTTGGAAACTAAGTACGGGACCCGCCCAAACCGTCCTGCTCAATCGCCCTTGTGGTGTTGGGGCTGAAAGGGCGGGGCGTCAGGGCTTCTTTGTTGATGAGGGGTTAGTATGCCCGGGCTTGGTTGGGGAATGACTTGTTTAGGGATGCTTGGAGCTTGTCGAACGATGCTCGCAAGTTAAGGTTTTGGTCGGTTGAGCGTTTTGGCTGTGAGGTGGGGGAGTCGAGGAGGCCGTTTCTCTGTGTCGGGGGGAAGGAGAAAAGGTCTGCATGTTTTAGGGATGGCTGCTGTGCTGCGTCATTGGAAGAATGCATGCTTATGCGGCCTCCTCGATGTCCACCAAAAGGTTGCGCACGGGGTGTGCTGCTAGGTCCCGTGCGTTGGCAGTATTATGCCGCGGCTGCTGCAAAGAAGCGCTAAAGAAAGGCTTAACCCGGTTTGGTGTTACGATGAAACTGCAGGTCAGAGGTATCGAGTAACACTCTTGAAAGGTTTTGAGCTTAAGGGCTTTCTAAGGTTTGTGGCGTGGATGTGGCTCGCCTGTGTTGGGCGTGTGGACGGCTCGTTCCTAACGCTGCGGCTCTGCGGCGCGCACCTGCTCGATGACCTTTTCCATCGTGGCGTCGATACGGTCTTTTTTGAGCTCGCATTCCCAGATGGTTATGGGTGTCCAGCCCATTTGAGTGAGTGCTGTCACGGCAGCGCGGTCGCGCTCGACGTTGCGACGGAACTTTGCCTCCCAAAATTCAACATTGCGCTTGGGCTGGCTCGGATTGCATTTGGGACAGCGATGCCAAAAGCAGCCGTTGACGAAGATGGCGATCTTGCGTCCGGGGAAGGCGATATCGGGTTTGCCGGGAACCTTCCATTCCAAGCGATAGCCCGTAAGGCCCGCGGCGCGCAGGCGCTGGCGAACGAGCAGCTCGGGCTTGGTGTTGGCGCGCTTGTTGCCCTTCATGGACTTTTTGATGGCGGCGCGACGGCGGACCAGTTCGCGCTCGTCAGCGGAGAGGTCCGAGGTATCGATGCCGTCGAGCAGACCGGGCTTGGGGCGCTTTTTGCTGCGGCGCTTAGGTGCGCGCTTGGGCTTGGTGGCGGGCTCGTCGGTCGCGATGGCCTCGGCGTTGTTGGCAGTGCCGTTGGCCTCAAGCCGATCTTCCTTCAGCTCAATCAGCGCATCGATAAGCCCCTTGTCGGCGGGCATCCATTCCACCGTGGCAAGCGAGGTGCGTGGAATCCAGCGGATATCGAGCTGGCGGTCGTGCTTCTGAGGCTCATCGGATTCATCGGCGAGCGAGCAGTAGTAGCACTCCATGGAGAGATGGAAGTCGGGGTAGTCATACTCAACGGTGTAGAAATCGCGCAGGTTGGTGACTTTGACCTGCAGCTCTTCCATGAGCTCGCGGCGTACGGCGTCCTCGGGCGTCTCGCCGCGCATGAGCTTGCCACCGGGGAACTCCCAAAGTCCCTGCATGTCGCCATAGCCGCGCTGCACGGCAAGCAGCTCGTCAGATCCATCCTTGCGAATGATCCCAGCGGCAACATGAACAGTCTTCAACAGGAGTCCTCTCTCAATATCAACACGTGGCAGGCTAGCTACCCCTACCTTACACAACAGTAAGGCAAGCGTAAGCCATATCGATGGTAGCCGACTCGTCTTCTTGCGACTATAGATGCCGTAGACTAATCGCAAGAAAGGACTCGGTATGCAAACCACGCACATGGCGACCCCGGTACTGGAGGTCGCGCATCTCGAAAAAGTATATGGAGCGCTGGGCAACGTGACCCGTGCGCTCAACGACGTCAGCTTTACCGTCAACCGCGGCGAATTCGTTGGCATCATGGGCGCTTCGGGCTCGGGCAAGTCGACGTTGCTCAACTGCGTGTCGACCATCGATAGCGCCACAAGTGGCACGATCCGCATCAACGGCCAGGACGTGACGCGCATGAAGCAGGCCAAGCTCTCGCAGTTCCGCCGCGAGGAGCTGGGCTTTATCTTCCAGGACTCCAACCTGCTCGATACGCTCACGGCACGCGAGAACATCGCCCTGCCGCTCACCATCGCCCGCACAAACTCGGCAGAGATCTCGACCCGTGTGCAGGATGTGGCAGCGCGCCTGTCTATCAGTCAGGTGCTCGACAAGTATCCCTACCAGATGTCCGGCGGTCAGCAGCAGCGCGTTGCCGCGGCTCGTCACCGACCCCACCATGATCATGGCCGACGAGCCCACCGGCGCCCTCGATTCCAAGAGCGCTCGCCTGCTGCTCGAGAGCCTGGAGGTCCTCAACCGTCGCCTGCGTGCCACCGTGCTCATGGTCACGCACGACAGCTTTGCCGCCAGCTACACGAGCCGTGTGCTGTTTATCCGCGACGGCAAGATCTTCACCGAGCTGCGCCGCGGCGACACCGACCGCCGAGAGTTCTTCGACCGCATTATGGAGGTCGTTGCCATGATGGGCGGTGAGGGCTCCGATGCTCTGTAAACTCGCTTGGGGCAACGTCCGCCGCGCCGGCCGCGACTACCTCGTCTACCTTTTGACGCTCACCCTGGGCGTCATGGTCTTCTATGCCTTTAACACCATGTCGATGCAGGTCGACATCGCCGGAATCGATGAAGAGGGCTTGGCGCAGGTTATGGGCAGCATGCTCGGCAACCTGACGTACTTTTTGGCCGGTGTCATGGCCTTTTTAATGGTGTATGCCAATAACTTCATCATGAAACGCCGCAAGAAGGAGTTTGGCCTGTACCAGGTGCTCGGCATGGGGCGCGGGCGCGTCGCCACGATCATGGCACTCGAGACGGTGATTGTCTCGGTCGGCGCCTTTGTCGCCGGCATTGTGCTGGGTGTGGGACTCTCCCAGCTCATGACATTCTTTACGGCCTCGCTCTTTAAGACACAGATCGCCGACTTCCACTTCTTTTTCTCGGTGCATGCGTTCAACCTGACCCTTGCCTGCATGCTCGTGATGTTCGTACTCACGTTACTGCTGAACCTGCGCGCCGTGCGTCGTACTAAGCTCATTGAGCTCATGGGTGCCGAGCGTCGTAACGAGAGCATCAAGACACGCAACCCCTGGATCGCGATTGCCATCTTTGTCGTGGGCGTGGTGCTTGTGGGTGTGGCCTATTACCGTCTGCTACGTGATGGGTTCCCGCTAACCGCGACGGACAGCAAGCTGCAAGAGGCCATGAACCAGTTTGGCATTACGACCGCTATGGTTACCGTGGGCACCTTTGCCCTGTTCTGGGGACTCTCGGGCATGCTCATCAAGCTGCTGCAGAGCTTGCGCGGCGTGTATTGGCGCGGACTTAACATGTTTACCGTGCGCCAGCTTGCGGCCAAGGTCAACACGGTGTGCTTTTCGATGGGCGTCATCGCGATGATTCTGTTCCTCGCCATTACCTCGGTGACGTGCGGTATGTCGATCGCCAACGTGATGAACGAAAACCTGGAGCGCTATAATCCGGCCGACATGTCGCAGACGTATATCTATTACGCGCCCGAAACGCTCGACTACTACAAGGAGTATGTCAATCCGTCTGAGGCCGATCGCATGGTGCTGGCCGATACAACGGTCGATTTGTACGCTGCATGGCACGGTAGGGGCAAGTCGGCGGACAAAAACGACGAGACCGGCAAGAAGGTCAGTATCGCCGATGTTGCCGGTGAGCATGTGCAGATCGATTCGTATCTGAGTTACCCGCTTGGCGGCTCGGGTCCCTCGGTAGTGGCGGGTGAGATGTGCAAGGCCATGGGCGAAAAGCTTCCCAAGGCGCTCGAGGGAAGCAACGCCGATGCGATGGGTCTGTTTGTGACGCCGGCGAGCCAGTATAACAAGCTGCGCCAGATGATGGGCGAGGAGCCGGTGAGCATTGGCCGGGACCAGTACTTGCTTACGTGTGATATGGGCGGTGAGCTGGGCGACCTGTACACCAAATACATGGCCGGCGGCCATACCCTCACCTTGGGCGGGCATGAGCTCAAGCCCGCAACCGATAAGTCGGACGAGGACACGGCGGCCATCGCCAACTCGGCGATGGGCAGCAATCCCGGTACCGTGGTCGTAGCCGATGAGCTGCTGTCTCAGCTTAATCTGCAGCCGTATTCCAGTAATCTGCTCGTTAATTACAAACAGGGTATGGATACGACCGAGGCAGACGAGAGCATTAAATACACCTTGCTCGATAATCTGCTCGTTGACGGCAAGGAGCCGGGGTCGTGGGGAACCTTCATCACACGCTCCGAGATGTACGCGCAAGCAGCGCAAATGAACGGTCTTATTAGCTACCTAGCTATCTACATCGGCTTTGTATTGGTTGTTGCATGCGCGGCGATTCTATCGATCCAGCAACTCTCCAATGTGGCCGACGGCAGCCGTAGCTATCGTGTGCTGGCACAGATCGGCTGTGACGACCGCCAGATTCGCCATTCGGTGATGGCGCAGCAAGCGGTATTCTTCCTGTTCCCGCTGGCAGTGGGCCTGGCGCACTCCTTTGTGGCGCTCAAGGTGATTATCGAGCTGGTGAGCATATTCGGAAATATGAGCATCGGCGGCACCGTGGGCCTCACCTGCGCGATTTTCCTGGCGGCCTACGGCGGCTACTTCTTGGCAACGTACCTCATGAGCGCCGGCATGGTACAAGCTGCCATCGCCACCCGTTATAGCGAATAACTCGTTCAGCTCGGAATTATCGTAAGTTGAGCATAAGTCAGCGAAAGCGCCCCTAGGTGAGCAAGGTGACGTGAAAGAGGAGGGAAGCGTACTTTTGGTACGCGACCGACGATTGAACGTCAGATTGCCGCCTAGGGGCGCTTGCAGTGTCGAGCCGTTACGCGGTTTGGTAAAACCGCGTAACTTTATCCTTTCCAGAAGTGGAGGATGAGCGTGGTGCGGTTTTGCTGTTCGGTTTTGACCAGGATGTTGTGGATGTGGGTCTTGACGGTGCCCACAGCAAGGAATAGCTCGTCAGCGATCTCTTGGTTCGACTTGCCCAGCACAACCAAGCGCATGACTTCGGTCTCGCGGTTGGAGAGCTTGTAAGCGTTGCGATAGAAGGGCATCTGCTCTTCGATATGCCGGTCAAGATCGCTGACGTTCTTTTCCTCGGGCGCCTCCTGCATGCGGATTGAAAGCACGTGGTAGGCGTAGATGATCAGCAGAATCGCAAAGTAGCACGCAAAGACGTTCTCGCTGAAGTTGCGCTCGGATAGATAAAGCTGCAGCCAAGAGGGTGCCAGACTCATGGGGATGACAAGGATGTTGTAGAAATCCTCGGCAACGATGCAACCGACCAGAATAGCGCCGATAATCAGGTGCTTTCGTTGGTTGTTAACGCGTGCCTTCAGCTCAACTTTTGTACTCTTATGAGCCGTCCAAAAGATATACAGTCCCACAAAGACAAGGAATACCTGACGCATCGTGTAGTAGAGCCACTGATGCATGGGGCCGGAGGGGACAGCGACGATAATCAGCGACTCGCACAGCAAAAACGTCAAGACGGGGATAGCGAACTGCTTTTTAGAATGTTTGTCGAGCAGGTCCATGGCAATCAGCCAAATAAAAGCCTGCGAAGCGGTCGCCACAATGGTCCGCATTACAGGCATGGTAATTGAGTAATAGTCGCTGGCCGGAAAACTCTGGTTTTGCAATGTGTATTCAAAAAAGAAGATCTCGGTCATCTCGATGGCATAGCAGATAAATACGCCGCTGCCATAGATAAAGAAGCGTCGACGAGACGAGGCATAGGCGGCAAGCGAAAGCACTGCCGTCACAATACAGATTACGAGTATTGCTAGGGTATAGAAGAACATCAGAGTGTTCATCTGTCACCGTCCCATCTCATTTAATCTATGGCCGAATCCTGTATATCCTGTGGGGTATAGACGTCTCGACCCTTCGTTCCATTGCAGATTAGGCACCAAGATACCGGATAGCTGTATACCGTTCGCGGTTCTAGATAGTAAACCCCCTGTAAACTCTTGACCTGCGGGTTTATATTGGATTAGAGAGGGTGTAACTCCGTGAACGGTCTTTAATCCCGAATAAACTAGGTAAAAATTGCATACGGGTGAATGATGGTCTTGTCAACACGAGGCGTGATGTTCGAGCGCCTCATAGTAATAGTCGGCAAGACCGACGGAAAGGAAATCGACATGGCACTGCCTAAGGATTTCATCGACACCAACGAGTTCACCAAAGAGCAGATCCTGGCTATCGAGGATCTTGGCCTGGCAATGAAGAAGGCCATCAAGGTTGACGGTTATTATCCGCACCTGCTCCGCAACAAGAGCCTTGGCATGATCTTCCAGCAGGTCTCCACCCGCACTCGTCTTTCCTTCGAGACCGCTATGACCGACCTTGGCGGCCATGCTCAGTTCTATGGCCCTGGCACCATCCAGCTCGGCGGTCACGAGTCCCTGGGCGACACCGCTCGCGTCATGGGCTCCCTGCTCGACATCATGATGGCCCGTGTTGACCGTCACAAGGATGTCGTCGGCCTCGCCGAGGGCTCCGCTGTGCCCGTCATCAACGGCATGTCCGAGTTCAACCATCCCACGCAGGAGATGGGCGACCTCATGACCATGCTCGAGAACCTCCCCGAGGGCAAGAAGATCGAGGACTGCACCCTGGCCTTCGTCGGCGACGCCACCCAGGTCTGCGTCTCCCTCATGTTCATCGCCTCCAAGGTTGGCATGAAGTTTGTCCAGTTTGGACCTAAGGGCCACCAGATCCCCGACGGCGGCCTGCACGTCGGCACCGTCGAGGAGCGCGCCGAGTTCGGCAAGCAGATGATGGCCATCGCCGAGGAGAACTGCAAGGTCTCCGGTGGCTCCATCGTCATCTCCGACGACATCGAGTGCATCAAGGGCGCCGACTTCATCTACACCGACGTGTGGTATGGCCTGTACGACGAGGAGGTCTCGGGCGAGAACTACATGGACGTGTTCTATCCCAAGTATCAGGTCACCATGGACATGATGAACTTCGCCGGCCCCAACTCCAAGTTCATGCACTGCCTGCCGGCCACCCGCAACGAGGAGGTCGTCGACGAGGTCATGGACGATCCCGAGCGCTCCCTGTGCTGGGTCGAGGCCGAGAACCGCAAGCACTCCATCCGTGCTCTCCTTGCCGCTCTGGGCAAGCGCACCCCGCTCAACGACGAGGGCGTCGAGTACTCCGCCAAGGCCGAGCTCCACGCCGCTCTCGAGGCTCTCGAGCAGCTCTAAGCCTCAAGGCTGCTAAACGCACGTTTGCGGGCGGCGGATGCTCGTCTCCTGTCGCCCGCTCACCGAGGCCCAAGCAATTGCCTTAGTCCTTGGGGTCTCGGATCTGTCCAAGACTGAGCGAAGGAGCTCATCATGAGCGACGGAAAGAAAAAGCTTTCCTTCTTGACGGTCATTTCGACCATCATCTGCGTCGTCTTCGTTTGCGAGGCCGCCGCTCCTGCTGCTGCCATTGGCAACCAGCAGTTCTTCTGGTGGATCTTCCTGATCCTGACCTTCCTGCTCCCTTACGGCATGGTTGTCGCCGAGCTCGGCACCACCTATGACGGCGAGGGCGGCATTTACGACTGGGTACGCGATGGCCTGGGCGACAAGTGGGGCGCACGCATCTCGTACTACTACTGGATTAACTACCCGCTGTGGATCGCCTCGCTGGCCACCATGTTCCCCGACATCCTGGGCATGGTCTTCGGCGTCGAGTTCAACCTGATCGCCAAGATGGGTATCGAGCTTGCCTTCGTGTGGATCGTGTATCTCATGGGTCGCTCCAAGGCGGCCGACTCCGAGTGGGTCCTCAACGGTGGCGCCCCGATCAAGGTCGCCGTAGCCGTTGTCGTCGGCGCTCTGGGCATCTGGTATGCCATGGAGAACGGTTTTGCGAACGACATGTCCGCCACCACGTTCCTGCCCGAGCTCACCAACACCAACGCTCTGGGCTACCTGTCGATCATCATCTTCAACTTCATGGGATTCGAGGTCATCTGCACCATGACCAATGACATGGCCGATCCCGCTCGCGATATCCCTAAGGCCATCATCGTCGGTGGCCTGTCCATCGCCGTGATCTACCTGTTCGCTGGCTTTGGCATCGGCGCTGCGGTGCCGGCCGATTCCATCGACCCCGACTACGGCATGATCGTCGCAGTCCAGACCATGGTGGGCGACTCCATGATCTTTAAGGTCATCTGCATCGCCTTCCTGATCACCCTGTTCGCCAACATGGCCGCCTGGTCCTTCGGCGCTAACTCCGTCGCTCGCTACGCTGCCGAGCACGGCAACATGCCCAAGGTCTTCGCCTCGATGATCTCGGATGACGATATGCCCAACGGCGCCAACCTGGTCAACGCCATCGTTGCCTCCCTGGTGCTGTGCCTGCAGCTGGTTCCCATCGACGCCATCTCCAACGGTGTCTTCTGGATGCTCTTCGGCACCTCCGTCGTCTTCCTGCTGCTGACCTACATCCCGATGTTCCCGGCGTTCCTCAACCTTCGCAAGAACGACCCCGACCGCGAGCGCATCTTCACGTTCCCGTTCAAGGGCGCCATGATGAAGGTCATGCTGGCCATCCCCTGCATCGAGCTGGTCCTGGCCATCGTCGCAACCCTGGTTCCGTTCTCCGCCGCCGAGATTGGCGACAAGCTCCCGATGATCGTCATCTTCATCGTGCTCGTGCTCATCGGCGAGGTCGTCCGCGTCGTCAGCGCTAAGGGCCGCAAGGAAGAGTACAAGGGTCTGACCCCTGAGCTCGCAGCCCGGCGTCTCGCTGAGGAGGCCGCCGAGGCCGAGGAGGACTAGAGCACCCGGTTCTGGGGCTCCAACCCTCCTCGCGTACCAACGTGCGCTTCATCGGGCTTGTCGCTCCCGACTCCGGGCACTCTAGCCTCTTTGGAGGCGTGCCCAAGCGACAGGTTTGCTAACCATTCCCCGGGGTGGGTGTGAGCGATAGCTCCGGTAACCACCGCCCGCCCCAATCTCTCTTCCGTATCCTTCGTGCGTTTTGTCTCCGCGCACTTGGTTGCGTCGTCGCTTGCCGGTGCGATTCCGTGAAAACCGGCACCGGGCGCCCCGACCTTTGCCGGGGAACGGGCGCCTACCATCTCTTGGTTTTAGGCTGCGGGTAGCCCGCCCGCAGCAAGCGATCGTTCGATTTGGAGGAAATCTTATGCGTACGATCACCGAGTCCGAGTCCACCCCCAAGGCCGACGGCTTCTTTATGCCCGCCGAGTTCGCCCCGCAGGATCGCGTGTGGATGGGCTGGCCCCACCGCACCGACACCTGGGCCCACGGCGCCAAGCCGGCCCAGAAGCAGTATGCCGCCATCGCCCGCGCCATCGCCGAGTTCACCCCGGTCTATATGTGCGCCAACCAGGTCGACTATGCCAACTGCAAGGCCGTCTTCGAGAACGACGAGAACGTCACCGTTATCGAGATGACCACCGACGACGCTTGGTTCCGCGACACCGCCGCCACCTACGTCATCAACGGCAAGGGCGAGAAGCGCGCCAACCACTGGCACTTCAACGCCTACGGCGGTCTCGTCGACGGCCTCTATTTCCCGTGGGACAAGGACGAGCAGATCGCCCTCAAGATGGCCGAGCTCTCCGGCTGCCGCCGCTATCGTCCCGACGACATGATCCTCGAGGGCGGCTCCATCACCGTCGACGGCGAGGGCACCCTTGTCGTGACCGACCAGTGCCTGCTTTCCCCGGGCCGCACCTGCTCTGCGGTGCTCGAGGAGGAAGAGGATCCCGGGTCCATCTGGCCCAAGTTCAAGAAGAAGTTTGAGCCCTGGAGCGAGGAGCTTCGCGCCTACATGGACGAGCACCTCAAGGATTACCTGGGTGTCGAGAAGGTCATCTGGGTCAAGGAGGGCATCGACCCCGAGGAGACCAACGGCCACATCGATGACGTCGCCACGTTCATCGCCCCGGGCGTCATGGCCTGCATCTGGACCGACGATCCCGAGTATCCGTTCTACGAGCAGTGCCACGCTGCCTACGAGTCCCTCTCCAACGCCGTTGACGCCAAGGGCCGCAAGATGAAGGTCTACAAGATCTGCATGCCCGTGAACCCGCTGTTCATGGACCAGGCTTCCTGCGACACCATCGACGCCGACGAGAATGCCGAGCCGCGCGTCCCCGACGAGCCGCTGATCGCCTCTTACATGAACTACCTGGTCACCAACCACGGCGTTATCGTCCCGCAGTACGGCGACGAGAACGACCAGCTGGCCGTTGACACGCTCCAGAAGATCTACGACGAGGTCTGGGGCGAGGGCGTCTACAAGTGCGTCGGCGTTCAGTCCGAGCAGGTCGTCTTCGGCGGCGGCAACATCCACTGCATTACGCAGCAGGAGCCCTCGGCGTAACTGTCCGTCTTCCCGAGGCACCCCATCTCGCCGCTCAAACCGTCGCTCGCGTACCAAAGTACGTTTCGCTCCTCTTTCGCGGCGACCTGGGGCACCTCGAAAACCCAGCCGGTCAAGCGGACCGACGTAGCTAGTTACCGCATTAGTCATTGGTGCCAACCTTGGCAACAATGCAGGTCGAAAAAACGTCAGCGAAAACCCGCCAGAGCGAGCAAGGTGCCTTGAAACGAGGCGGTATTGATCTTTTGATCATGCCGCCGAAGTTGAAAGGCAGATTGCCGCCCTGGCGGGTTTGCAGCGTCGAGCCGTTACGCGGTTTGGTAAAACCGCGTAACTAGTTAGCCACCAAGATAAGCTTTGCGCACGTTATCGTCGTGCAGGAGCTCTTGGCCGGTGCCGGTCATGGTAATCTTGCCGGTCTCGAGCACGTAGCCGCGTGTGGCGATGGAAAGCGCCATCTGCGCGTTTTGCTCGACCAGAAGCACCGTGGTGCCAGCCTTGTGCAGGTCCTCGACAATCTGGAAGATCTGTTCGATCAGAATCGGCGCCAGACCCATGGAAGGTTCGTCGAGCATAAGCAGTTTGGGGTTACTCATAAGGGCGCGCCCCATAACGAGCATCTGCTGCTCGCCGCCTGAAAGGGTGCCGGCGACCTGGCGACGGCGTTCCTTCAGGCGCGGGAACTGCTCGTAGACGCGCTCCAGGCCCGGAGCCACCGTGGACTTGGGCTGTGTATAGGCGCCCATCTCCAGGTTCTCCTCGACCGTCATCTGCAAAAAGGCGCGACGTCCCTCGGGAACCTGAGCCAGGCCCTTACCAACCAGCTTATCAGCGGGCGTATGGGTAATGTCCTCGCCCATAAACTTGATGGAGCCGGTCTTAGAGCGCAGCAGGCCCGAGACGGTCTTAAGCGTCGTGGACTTGCCAGCACCGTTGGCACCAATCAGGGCCACGATCTCGCCCTCGTTGACGTTAAAGGAGATGTCCTTGATGGCGTGGATGGCGCCGTACCAGACGTTGATGTTGTAGACGGAAAGCATCGGCTCTGCCATTTAGTTCTCCCCCTTATCCTGCTTGCCCAGATACGCCTCAATAACAGCGTCGTTGTTCTGGATCTCCTCGGCCGTGCCCTTGGCGATGACCTTACCAAAGTTGAGCACGCAGATGCCCTCGCAGATGTTCATGACAAGCGACATGTCGTGCTCAATGAGCATGATGGCAATGCCAAAGGTGTCGCGAATCTTGACGATGTTCTCCATGAGCTCCGCGGTCTCGGACGGGTTCATGCCGGCGGCAGGCTCGCCAAGCAGCAGCAACTTGGGGTTGGTGGCAAGCGCGCGGACGATTTCCAGACGACGCTGGGCGCCGTAAGGCAGCGATCCGGCCTGTTCATTTGCCAGGTGCGCCATGTCAAAAATGGACAGCAGCTCCATGGCGCGCTCGTGGGCGGCCTTCTCGTGCTTCCAATACGTCGGCAGACGCAGCACGCCCTCAAAGCCGGAGTAACGCTCCTGGTTGTGCAGGCCGACCTTAACGTTGTCCTCCACCGTCATGGTGTTGAACAAGCGAATGTTCTGGAACGTACGGGCAATACCCATGCGGTTGACCTGGTAGACCGACTTGCCCGAGGTGTCCTCACCGTCGAGCAGGATGGTGCCGTGCGTGGGCTGATACACCTTGGTAAGCAGGTTGAAGACCGTGGTCTTACCGGCACCGTTGGGTCCGATGAGACCGGCGATCTCGGTCTTGCCGATGGTTAGGCTAAAGTCGTCGACTGCCTTAAGGCCGCCGAATTCAATGCCCAGGTGGATGCACTCGAGCGCCGGACGCTCGCCCAGGTCGCGATCGGGGACAATGGCGCCAGAAGGATACGGGACCATCTTGCCCTTGTTGAACTCAAACTTACTGGGCATCGGCTGCCACCTCCTTCTTGGGAGCAAAGCGATCCTTAATGCGTGCGAAGAACGCCTTGAGCTGCGGGTTGTTGGTAAAGATCATGACCAGGATCAGCACGATAGCGTAGATGAGCATGCGGTAGTCCGAGAACTGACGGAGCAGCTCGGGAAGCACCGTGAGCAACGCCGCCGCGATGACGGAGCCGCGCATATTGCCCAGACCGCCAAGGACCACGAACACTAGGATGAGGATGGACGTGTTGAAGTCGAACTTGGTAGCGGAAAGCTGCGAGAAGTTACCGCCGAAGAGGGCTCCGGCAGCGCCGGCGAGAGCGGCGGAAACCACGAAGGCGATCATGCGGTACTCGGTGACGGAGATGCCCACGGACTCGGCAGCGATCTTGTTGTCGCGCACGGCCATAATGGCACGGCCAGTACGGCTGCGAACCAGGTTGAGCACGATCACGAGTGCGACCATGACCAGGATGGCACCGGCGAGGAAGGTCGAGTACGTCGACACGCCCGAGGCGCCCTGGGCGCCCTTGATGATGGCGGTGCCGTCCTCAAGAAGGTGCAGGTCGTCGATCGTAGAGTTGCCCGTGATGTTAAAGATCACGTGCAGGCCGCGGGAGTCGACGCCCACAATGAGGCAGGTGACGATCTCTTTGATGATCTCGCCAAAAGCCAGGGTCACGATGGCCAGATAGTCGCCGCTCAGGCGCAGGACCGGGATGCCGATCAAGAAGCCCAAGATGGCAGCGGCGATAGCACCGACCACAATGCTGATGATCAGGCGCACCGGATCGGAGGGAACGGCACTCTCGAGGGCGACCGCGGTGACGATGCCCGTGTAGGCACCGACACTCATAAAGCCCGCATGGCCCAGCGACAGGTCGCCCGCGATGCCGACGACGAGGTTGAGGGAAATGGCCATGACGATGTAGGCCGTAATGGGAACCAACTGGCCGGCGATCATGCGCGGGATCATATGGTTGGACTGCATAAAGAACACGATGGCAAATGCCACGATGCACATGGCGTACGTGACAAAGTCGTGACGCGTCTGCTTGTCTTTAAGAAACTTCATAACGCTCACCTACACCTTCTCGGGGACGTACTTGCCCAAGAGGCCGGCAGGCTTGACGAGCAGGACGATGATCAGAACACCAAAGACGATGGAGTTGGCAAGGCTCGTGGAAATATAGGCCTGCGCCATCGCCTCGATGATGCCGATGAGGATGCCACCGACAAAGGCACCGGGGATGGAGCCGATGCCGCCGAGCACCGCCGCGATGAAGGCCTTGAAGCCGGGGAAGATGCCCATGTAGGGGTTGATCTGCGGGTAGCGCAGGGCCCACATGATGCCCGAGGCCGCCGCCAGCGCGGAGCCGAGCCCGAAGGCCAGCGCGATGATGCGGTCGACCCGCACCCCGAGCAGGCGCGTGGTCTCGATGTCCTTGGAGATGGCCCGCATGGCCAGCCCCGGTTTGGTGCGGTGGATGATCCACAGGAGCCCGAGCACGAGCACGAAGCTGACCACGGGCACGACCAGCGTGATCGGCAGCAGCTTCAATTGCCCGAAATTGATGGGCGTCATGAGCCATTCCGGCTGGTACACGGGGCGCGGAAGACCGGAAAACACCACCACGGAGAGGCTTTCGATGAAGAAGGACACGGCGATGGCACTGATGAGCGCCGAAATGCGCGGGGCGTCGCGCAGGGGCCGGTAGGCGATGCGGTCCACCAGGATGCCGACGGCGCTGGCCGCGAGGATGGCCACCACCACGGCCACCCCCCAGGGCAGGAAGAATGTCGTGGTGCCGTAAAAGACGAAATAGGCCCCCAACATGAGAATGTCGCCGTGGGCGAAGTTGATCAGCCGCAATATCCCGTACACCATCGTGTACCCGATGGCGATGAGGCCATACAGGGAACCCAGTGTCAGGGCATTGAAGAAGTGCTGGAAAAACATGTCCAGACTCATAGTGCCTGCCTTATTCGTTGAAAATCCTTGGAATCCGTAAATCCTTCCGCCTGGGAGGAACCCTCCCGAATGAGGCCGGGGACGGCAAAAAAGGCGGGGAGGAAAGCGGAACCTTCCTCCACCGCCGTGGACAGGGGGGGCTTATTCAGGGACGATTTCGCCGAGGTAGATGCGCTTCCCGTTCTCGTACTTGAGGATGCCGACAGGGATTTCGGCATCATGGTTCGCGTTGAGGGTCATGATTCCTACAGGGGTGGCGAGGCCCTTCGTTTCGGCGAGAGCCTTGGTGACGGCTTCGCGGTCGGCCTTTCCGGCACGCTTGAGGGCGTCGATGATCTTGCCGAAGGTGAGGAAGTCCTCCCGGTTGCTGCTCTTGCTGGCGATCTCCACCACGTTGTTGACCAGGCCTACGGCCACGGCCGCCACGATTGCGATGGCAGCGGAGAAGGCCATGGTGTACATATTGGTGGAGACCATGACCACCAACAGCACCAGGGGCGCCAGAAGGTAGATCTTGGGCAGCAGCTGGCGCACGCGGGGCAGCTGCTCTCTGGGAATGCCCTTCAGGCCCAGCTTCTTGGCCTCCAGATGGACGGCGATGTAGATGCCGGTGAAGTACAGCACCGCCGGCAGGATGGCCCGCATGGCGATGGTGCCGTAGGGCTCGCCGGTGAACTCTGCCATCAGGAAGGCTGCGGCGCCCAT